>Ga0209010_1000007_pt1 | contig 230472 bp, 221 predicted proteins | sample BlaSpr_A8_OM1_O3_FD_187985 | JGI IMG/M metagenome (GOLD analysis project Ga0209010, IMG submission 187985) | Forest soil microbial communities from Thunder Bay, Ontario, Canada - Black Spruce, Ontario site 2_A8_OM1_O3 (SPAdes) (version 2) | ecosystem: Environmental > Terrestrial > Soil >...
CCTGCATCACGGTCGATGGAGTTCCCACCTGCGGTTCGCTGATCAGCATGTGGAAGTGCTCGGGCATGATCACGTATCCGAGTATCACGAAGCGATATCGCCGGCGTGCCTCTTCCAGAATGCTGAGGAATAGATTTCGTTTCGAAGACGTTCCCAGGATGTGCCTTCGCTGGTAGCAACTGCAGGTGATGAAGTGGAGATCTCCCGAACCGTAGTATCGTTTCAGGCCCATCGGCATTATGGAATTCTAAAGCTGCCGTTGCTCAAGGGATGTGACGTTGCGCACACACCCGCCCTTTGCAAAAAGCGCAAAGGACGGGGCACCCCAAATCTGTTTATTGATTGTTATAAAGGATGGGCCACCGGCCAATACAACCCATTTCTCGCTGCCCGCCCCGCTACGGCTCGACCTCGAAGATTGTTCCGCAGCCCTGACAGGCTTGCCCGGTACCGCCCCAAATAGTCGTGCCGTAAAGATTACCTAATCTGTCGAAAACCAAGCTTGCCGTTGGATGGTCTCCGTCCGGAGAACCGGCGAAGTTGTACAGCGTCGTTAACATCGGGGACGGTGCCTGCATCGGCAGGTTGAGCCGAAAGACCACTCCCAAATGTGTTCGCCCTCCCAGAGCTGTGCCATATAACCTACCCCGCGTGTCTCTAACAACAGCCGCGTCGGGGTTCGCACCGTCATCGGCGTCCGTAAAACTGTATAAGATCGTCTCGGTCCATGAGTTGACTTTTCCAGAGGGCTTCTTCAACTCAAAAACTAGCCCGTACGGTCCCGGTCCAAAGAATGTGGTGCCATAAAGATTGCCGTTTTCGTCGAAAATAACACCAGCAGCGGAATTTGAGCCGTCATGACCATTAAATTGGTGGAGCATCTTCTCCGTCCAAGCGCCGCCTTTCTTTGTAGGAGGCTGGAGCGCGAATACGATGCCGCAGCCAGTACCCCCGACCCCACCCTTGCATTCACCCTTCACGTTATTGCCACCGAAGTAGGTCGTGCCGTAGATTGCGCCCTTGGCATCCAGAACCAGACCGCCGTTTGGGTTAGCGCCATCGCCCGAGAGCTTCCCTGCAGCAACCCCCTTGAAGCTGTAAAGCACCTTCTCTGTCCACCTTCCGTCCTTTGCTTGGGGCGGGCTCAGCTCGAACACGGTCCCGCAGTGCCGATAGAAAGGCCAATTGCAGCTTCCGTATCCACCGCCGTACTCCGTCGCGCCGTAAAGATTGCCCGCGCCATCGAAAACCAGATCACCCTGGGGAAGTTGGCCATCCTTGCCGCCTTTGAAGCTGTACAGAATCTTCTCTGTCCACGAGCCCCCTTTGGTACTTGGCGGCTCCATCTGGTAAACCGTCCCGCATCCTACTTTTCCTCCGAGAGGGCAGTTTCCGCTGCCGCCGTAGGCTGTTGTGCCGTAGAGATTTCCGGCCTGATCGAAGATCACTCCACCCGCCGGAGTGTTTCCGTCTCCGTTAGTGTCGCCTTGAAAGATATGGATCACGGTCTCGGTCCAGGGGTCGCCTTGCTCGGCCGGCGGAGCAAGCTGAAAAACAGTGCCGCACTGCGTGGGAGCACAGAAATTCGCGCCACCGTCGGTGGTTGCTCCGTATAGGTTGCCGTCTTTGCCGAAGACCACGCCCCCTGCAGGCGTGGCTCCATCCGGGACGCCCTGGAAGCTGTAGAGCACTTTCTCCTTCCACTCGGCCGAAGCGGGCGAGTGGAGGGCTAGAAGAACGAACAGCGCCAATGCGCCGCCGGACAGTCGGGTAGATATTTGGCGGGTCATAGCCAGTGCCAGACTCCTGATGGGTCCCCGGCGTTGCGGGGAAGGCCAGAGACGGCGAAGCTTCACGAGAGTTTATACCGGATTACGACGAGCGTCCAGAAGCTGAGATGAGGCTCAATCGGGAATCTCGCCACCCGCGGGGCTTGGTAGACCTGTCGCCCCGCGCGCCTTGGCCTCCCACCCTTCCGCACAGAACGCGGAAGAATGGGGCACCCCTCTTTTATGTGTGATTTAGAGTTGTGTTTGGAATGGGTGGGCCACCCGCCCAGAGGCAGCGCAGCTTCACGAGAGTCTACACCGGATTGCTGCGAGCGTCTAGAAACTGAGATAGGGCTCAATCGGGAGTCTCGCGCCCACCCTCTCCGCAACGTACGCGGAGAAGGATGGGCCACCCGCTAAAGAATATTTACTGCGCGAGCTGCTAACAGAGCTACCGTGGTCAGGGAAATGAGCGATTGAATCATCATGAGTACTTTGGCCCATCCGGATAATACGGGACAGTCGGTTGGTGAAAATGCGGTACTGGTATTGAAGGCGAGAAAGAGGTAATCGACAAAACCTGGACTCCAGCATTGCTCTCCCATCTCGCGCTTGGCTTGCTGATCGAGAGTCATCTGGGGAAAAAGGAATGCGCCGTCGGTATGTACGCCGCGTAACTCACGTTCGCGCGGGCCACCTGCATCCAAACGCCAGTACCACGAAGCGAAGACCAGAATATTCGTAATCCATAAGGCAGCTGCGGAACGCAGGAGTTCCTTAGGAGACTGGCGATGCGCGGGTAGGCCCGCGACCAGCAGTCCAAGCGACCAGATCATGTCGGCAGTCACGATGGAGCTCAGCAGATAGCCCATAAACTTATTGAGCTTATCCTTGCCGCGCTGGCGTGCCCAGGTTGTGGGAATCAGAAGCACCGCGACGACCAAGAGGAGCATCCAGTCGGGGCCGGCTGAGAGGGATTCGGGCAGAGAAAGGCGCAGTCCGCCGACGGCGAGGAGAGCAAGCATTGCAGGCCAGCGCGGCTCTAAACGTTTTGAACTATTTGGCATCTGCTCACGGAAAGGGCTAGAGACAGCGCAGCATCACGAGAGTCTATACCGGATTACCACGAAGGTCCAGAAGGTGAGATAAGGGTGGTGGTGCAGTTTGATAGGGAAGCGAGCCAAACGCGCGATTATTGTGTCGCAAAGAACGCGACACATCCCGCGGCTCGCCCAGATCCTTCACTGCGCAAAGAACCCTTGTTCAGGATGACAATCAAACTGCAGAACTAATCTCCGAGCGAGCCTTGAAACAGAGGATAGAGCTGGTCTCCGATAACGCGATAGATGACGAAGGCGCTGCTGGTGTCGGAAACCTCGCGGAAAAGGAGTTCTGCCCGGCCGTCTCCGTCGACGTCGACGGCGTCGATCAGGTCGAGGCGGGGAATCACGTCCAGATGCTGGTTGTCGGTTACGTTGGCCAGCGCCTTGTGAAGCTCGCCGTTCACATCTTCGCGAACTACTAACGTGATCATGTATTGCCGGTCTTTATATTTCAGATCTTTATGTTGCAGATCAGGATTTGTACTGTCTTTTGCGCGCGAGCCTTGCGGCATACGGGCTTTCGCTGTCAGCACCAGCTCGGGCTCGTTGATATCGGCCAGATCAAAAACACTCAGCTGTACGTCGTCAAAAATGGGCTGCACTGGCTTAGCTGCTGTTGCTTTGCCTCGCGGTGGAGAAGTATGAACAGGTTTTGCCGCGCTGGCGGGCGTCGGCTGCGCGGCGCGGGCTCGGATTTCGTCGGCTGCCATCGCCAGCATCTTTTTGCGGAACTGCTGCTCTTCCTGCGGACTCATGTTGTAGCTGTAAGGCAGAGAGTCGGACGGGTGCGGGTCGGAGATTGCGGGGATCAGTTGAATCTGGTTTGCTGGCTGAGTCCCGGAGGACGACGCGGACGTTGTCGGGGTGCTCGTCGTCGTCGTGCCGGTCGACGGGACAGCCGGACTAACCGCTTTGGCTGAGGCGGAAGCGGACGCATTCTTCTGAGCTTCTTCTGCAGATACGGCACCTGCCTTGCCTCGCTTCAGGGTCGGACGGTCTTGGTCCGCCGGAGGATTGTCTTCTTGCGCCTGCTCCTGTTGGGTTGGAGTCGGAGGTGAAGACGATGTTGAAGCAGTAGCCGCTGGCGGAGTCGCGGCGGGAGTCGTCGCAGGTGAACCAGTCGACGCAGCGGGCGTTGGTTGAGGTGTTGAGGGAGCAGGCGGCGGTTCCGGCGGTTTCGGCTTTTCAGCTCCTGCACGCCGCAACAACACGGGAGGACCCTCGTCGTCGTTCATCCCGCGAGGGGTCGACGGCACCGGCTTCTTTTTTGCTGCCATGGCCTTGATGGAATCCGCCGTCTGCCATCTGCCTTCGGCCCACCAGACGGTTTGCCCGTCCTCATCTTTGCTTTGCAGCGGCGCCGTTACGGTAAACAGTCCCAGAGAAACTCCGGTGTGTATGGCTTCATAGACGGTGTCGCTCCACAGCGCCATGGGCACGGGAGCGGCCTTGTAGGCGCTGGCATCGTAATATTTGCCGTCAATCAGAATGGCGATTGGAATCAGGCGCGCCTTGCCGTTGGGAGCGAGCTCGAGCAGACCCAGCGCTCGCGGACCCTTGCTGGTCTTGGCGGCATGCCCAACCTGCGCGGGCAGGGTTGGCGGCAGCGCGATTTGCAGAAGAAAGCCCAGGGCGAAAAGGCCCGAGATGACGCGCCACCCAGTGGTGCGGTATAACGTTGGTCGAGACGTTGATCGAAAAGGAGAGATACGCATGGATATCAATATCAATGATAAAGCCCCGGAGTTTACTTTGCCTGACCAGAATGGCGACGAGGTCTCGCTGAAGGATTTTCGTGGGAAGTATGTGGTGCTTTATTTCTATCCGCGGGCCGACACGCCCGGATGCACCATTGAGGCCTGCGAGTTCCGCGATTCTTTCAAAAGGGTGGAGAAGATTGGCGCTGTAGTTCTGGGTGTATCGCCCGATGAACCGAAAGCCTTGAAAAAATTCGAAGAGAAGTTTGGGCTTCCGTTCACCCTGCTGGGCGATGCCGACAAGAAAGTTGGCGATGCGTATGGCGTGATCCAGGAAAAGAATATGTACGGCAAGAAAGTCATGGGCGTGGCTCGAACTACGTTCATCATTGGTCCAGACGGCAAGATTAAACACATCTTTCACAAAGTGAAACCCGAAGGCCATGCGGAAGAAGTGCTGGCTTACTTGAAGAGCGCTGCAAAAGGCGCCGCTTAGATTCGACCCTTCGGTCTCGGCGGACGAGGTCTCTTCACAATGATGAAGCTTGAATTCACGGTGAAGTTGGATGGCAAAGGCACTTCTGTCGCTTGGCTGAACGCGCCCTTCGACGTGGTAAAAGTATTTGGTACGCGCGCGCGAGTGCCGGTTCGCGGAACCATCAACGGATTCCCGTTCCGTTCCTCGTTGATGCCCATGGGTGGTTGTCATGGGATGGCTATCAACAAGACTATGCGCGACGGAGCGGGAGTCAAGGCGGGCGACACGGTCAGCGTGGTCATGGAGCGTGACGAAGCTGAGCGGATCGTGGAAGTACCGCTGATTCTGAAGAAGGAGTTGGCCAAGAGCAAGGCGGCGCAAGCGAATTGGAAAGAGCTCTCATTTACGAGTCAGAAGGAGATCGTGATTTCGATCAGCGGAGCCAAACAGGAGGAAACTCGCGCGCGTCGGTTGGCGAAAGCAATGGATATTTTGAAGACGGGCAAGAAATGGACTGGCTAGGATTTCAAGCGCCGCACCACTTCGGCGACATCGTTCTCCTGAAATAGGCGTATGGCGGCAATGCCGGCCGCGCCCGCATCGAGGCAGGCCTGAGCGTTTGCCAGCGTGACGCCACCGAGAGCTAGGACGGGAATCTTATGGCGGCAAGCTTCGCGTAGCTTGTCGAGGCCAGCGGGGCCAAAGTGTGGGGCATCCTTTTTTTCGAAAACTGGGGCGAACAAGGCGAAATCGGCACCCTCGACGGCAGCCTGAGCGACCTCGGCCGCAGAGTGACAAGAAACAGTAATCAGCGGCCGGATGGGATGTCCGGCCTTCGCCCAAATCTCTCGTACTACCGAGGGCGACAGATCGTTCGTCGGCAAATGAACTCCGGCTGCGCCGCAAGCAATGGCGACATCGCTTCGTGAGTTGATGAGCAAAGCAGTTGCTGGTTCCCGGTTCTCAGTTCCCAGTCGGACGGCGTGGCCGAGGGTTTCAAGTTCGCGAGTGGGAAGATCTTTCTCGCGCAATTGAATGAAGTCGACGCCGCAGCGAGCCGCTTCTGCAATCTTGGCAAGGAGAGAGCGCTGGCGAGCGCCCTCGTCGCCGGGAGACTGCTTGCGATCGGTGATGTAGAGGAGGAGCAAGCTCTTAGGGGTTGGTTTTGGCGATTTCGGGAACTCGCTCACCGGATTCGCCCTTGTGCTTCGCTTCCTGCACCAGGTGGTACTTGGTCAGGCCATCGCGCAGAAACTCAAACCCTTCTTCGGGCGAATCCACGATTTTGAAGAGTTCGAGATCCTCGGGAGAAATGGTTCCCGCGTCCACCATGGTCTGGAAGTTGAGCAGCCGGTTCCAGTATTCGGAGCCGTAAATGACGACGAGAATCTTCTTGGCCAGCTTCTGGGTCTGCGCCAGAGTAAGAATTTCGAAGAGCTCATCCATAGTGCCGAAGCCGCCGGGAAAAATCACTAGTGCCTTAGACAGGTAGGCGAACCAAAACTTGCGCATGAAGAAGTAATGAAACTCGAAATTGAGCGACGGAGTGATGTAGGGATTGGGGCTCTGCTCGAAGGGCAAGGCGATATTGAGGCCGATGGTCTTCGCGCCCGCTTGCTGGGCTCCGAGATTGGCCGCTTCCATGATGCCGGGGCCGCCGCCGGTTGTGACTACGAAGCGCCGGCGACGCGCGGGAATTTGAACCGACCACTTGCTTAAGAGAAAAGCCAGTTGGCGCGCGTCCTCGTAATAACGAGCCATGTCCACGGCCGCAGCCGCGCGTTTGCGAATGCTCTCGAACTGGCCGCCAGAAAGCTGCGCCGAGCTTGATTCCAACTCAGCAAGTTTGTCCTTGGCGGCGGTACGGCTGTGAAAACGGGCTGAGCCGAAGAATACGACTGTATCCTGAATTTGCTCGCGGCGAAAACGGGCGATAGGTTCCATGTATTCGGACAGGATGCGCAGGATGCGCCCATCGGGGCTGTTGACAAAGGTTTCGTTTTCGTAGGCCAGGGGCATACGTTTGTTATCACTTTCACTCATAATCGTCTTTCCGTGAAGCTTGATTTTCGGTAGCCCGAACGGCGAATCCGCAGGTCGGAGCTTTTGCTGTTAGGGACGTTTTTCCTCGTGGTAGTGAATTGCTTCCGAGAATCCAATCCAGATGTCGAGGATTCCCAGCCCGCTGCAGACTCCGCGAACAAAGCCGTTAGCCACGAATGCCCGCAGCTCCGGATATGCCATCAGAAGACGGTTGTCCGTCCACTCCGGCCTCCAGGGAAGAATTACCAGAAGCACGCCTACGACGGCGCACACCAACCCAAACGTCAGCACAGTAATGCGATGCAGCCAAAGCTCCAAGCTCACATAGCGCCTTCCCTCGGGATGCGTTGGCGGCGTTTCCACCGCAGTTGCCGAAGCATCACTGCGTTCTGCGGAAGGCAACTTCGACCCCAGGGAAGTTGGAGGAATGGCTTGGGGTGTATTCGGATCCGCCGTCACCGTGAGCTCCCGAGGAGCGCCAGCGTTGCGGGCCGGGTTCTGCGAACGCACATTCCCAGCGTAAGAGGATAGAAACCCATTCGGACATTCTACGACTTCAGGGTCTTAATGCGCTCGGCTACATCCCGGTAATCGATGTTACTGCCGTAGACTTCCATGAAATGGTGGAGGGCGGCGGCTTTATCTCCAGCGCTCTCGTAAGAAGATGCCAGTTCGTAGTGCAGGGCGGTGCGGGTCTCGGCATCGATGGTCGACAACTTGAGCGCCCGTTCATACCAGCGGATGGCAGCTTCGGGCATGCCTTTATCGAGGAAGCACTGGGACAACCACGTGTAAGTCTGCATGATTTGCGGGAAGGGATTACCACGATCGACCGATTGGCAGACTTTCTGGAGTTCGCCGATGGCTTCGTCAAGGAGTCCCATCTCGCGGAACGCCACACCGAGGTTGTAATGGGTCTCCGGATCTTCATCGGTAGCGGCGGAATCTTCTTCGAGTTCGTGTTTCAACTCGCCGAACATATCGGCAAGGTCGACTCCGGCGCCGGAATCAAACTTCGGCAGGGATGCACCTGGCGCGGGCTTGCTCAGGGGCCGGACGGCTGAAGGCTGATAGGTAAAAGTTGGTGGAGCGGCCACGGGTTCGTGCGTTGGGCCGGTTTGCGTGGCGGCGGCCGCCATTGCGGCCGGAACCTGCGCAGGCGGTGCGATGGCCGGGATAACCGTCGCAGACTTCGCTGCAACCGGCTCCGGTTTCGCCTCGGGCTCTGGGACAGCGCGCAGCTTGCTGTGGGGCTCGGCCTTTGCAACCGGTGCTTCGGCCAGGAAGCCGTCTCCGAGGGAAGCTTCGAGGTCGGAAACGAAGCTGTCGAGCTTTCCGACCGGCTGAGGTTCGGGGGCCGTCGCCGCGACCTCTTCCGCTTGCGGTTGTGGCTCTGGTTCTGGTTCGGGAGCTACCTCATGAGTGGTGGTTTGGGGCAAGAATCCATCGCCGAGCGAGGATTCCAAGTCGCTGACAAGTGCATCGAGGACACCGGGCTTCGGCTCGGGAGCCAGAGTCGAATCTTCCTCAGACACGGCCGGGATGTCGGCAACTGAAATTTCTTCAATCGTCTCGGCCTCTGGGGTTGCAGCCTGCGCCGAACCGGCTTCAATTTCATCGCGCAAAGCGGACAACAGAGAAGGCTCTGGATTCAAGTGCTCGAGCTTGGTCAACGCCGCGCGAGCTTCTTCGTGCATCCCATTCGAAAGATAAAAGCGAACCTCTTCGGCGGCTTCGTTGATCGCTTCCGGATCAGCGGAGCTCGCCTGGTGAGCTGCTGCGGCAACCTCGGCAGCTTCTTCTTGCGGAGCAGGCGTTGTTTCAGATTCGTCCGAAAGCGAACCTTCCCACTCTGCTGAAAGATCGATTTCCTTCTCTTCAGCAATCGGTTCGGGACCAGCGGATTCTGGCGCAGCGGAGCGGATTTCAAACTCCGCGTTTTGTGGTTCCGACGCAGCAGCAGGCACAGCGGGAGGATGGAAGAAGACTTCCGATCCTGCGACAGCGCTCATCGCAGCTTCGGGTGCAACCTCTGCGACCGTCGGTTCCGGAATAGCATGTGCAACCAGAGTCTCGGGAATCGCCGGCGCCGGTTCCACATGCATCGCCGGCAAGCTGAGATCAGGAACCGCGGACGCGCGTTCTTCATACTTTGCCGCGAGTTCGCCGTAGCGCGTGGCTTCGTCCGGATGTCCAGCGTCGTGGTAGATACTCTCGAGCGTACGGCAGCAAACCGCGGCCTCGGTGAATCGGCTGGCTCGCGTATGCAGAGCAGCTAAGCGCTGGTTTACGCGCAGGTCGCGGGGCGCCTGGGGCAATGCGGAAAGCAACGGACCCAGTGCTTTCGCCGGCATGTTATAGGAAATGAAAAGTTCGGCATCGGTCAGAGCAGCACGAACGAACAGGGCGACATCATCGGCGTAACGTTGATCGATGAAAGGCGCAGTGGCTTCCAGTTCGTCCACCATGACGGCGCCTTCTTCCGGAGTAATAAGGTGCGAACTGGACGGCGTACCCAGCCTGCCCACCACCTGCTGATAGTTGCGGGCGTGCAACTGATTTTCAGGTTCGAGTTGCGTTAACTTCAGGTAGTAGTCGCGAGCTTTTTCCAGTTCTCCCGCTTGTGTATAAGCGTGGGCAAGGAGTTCATAGACTTCGGTGAGATGAGTGTTGTCCCCCGCCTTGTTCAGCAGGTCCAGCAACATTTCAAGCGCTGGCGGATTCTCCCGCACCGGTCCAATGAGGGAATGGAGGTTCTCAAGAATTTTTCCCGAGTCCGCCGCCAACAGCCGATCCGAGTGCTGCTGATATAGCCGCAAAGCATCCTCTGCCTGGCCGGCTGCGATCAGGGCGTCGGCGTAGGACAAAATTGCACTGATGTCATTGTGAACGGAGAGAAGCTTCGTCGCCAACGTCCCGGCCTCGGGCAGACGCCCGGTCTGCAAGTAGGCTTGCAGCAGAATTCGCAGGCCGTCGGGATGGCTATCAAGGTCCGCAACTTTCTCGAGACACTCGACTGCGGCCGCCATGTCGCCCGCGTCGAATGCATTGCGGCCTCGCATGAGCAAAGCGTATCCGTTGCCCGGATCCAGCGTGATCATGCGTTGCAGAATTTCTTCCGCAGGACCAAGTTGGCCCTTGGCGCGCAGAGTTTCGGCCGCCGCGGAGAAAATCTGCCAAGCCTCGGTCTTCTTGCCTAAGCGGACGTAAACTTCAGCCAGCCGTGTCCGCATGGCAACGTTTTCGGGATCCATTTCGAGAGTCTTCTGGAAGATCCGTACGGCTTGTTCCAGTTGACCCTCACGCAGAAATTCTTCAGCGACCTGCAAATATTGAGCGCGCGCGTCATTGAAAAGACCTTGCTGAGTGTAAAGCTCGGCTAGCCTGAGCACGCTTTCGAGCGACGACTGCAGCTTGCTCAGCTTCTTGTACATGGCAATCGCCTTGACGGTGAAGCCTTGCGAAGCGTAAGCATCGCCCACACTCTTGAAGCATTCCACGGCCTTTTCAGCATTGCCGAGACGCGAATAGAGGTCGCCCACGGTGTTCATGACCGTGAGGTCCTTGGGGTCGGCTTTGAGGACTTTTTCGTACTCAGTGATCGCGTTTGGCAACTTGCCCTGCTGGACAAACTTCTCCGCAGCACTGAGAACCTTTTGTTTGTTGAAGCCAAAACCAAACGCCATAGAGATGCGGACTCCAGCTCCGGGTTCGTCTCTCTCGTCCGAGAACCTGCTCTACCACACGAGAGTGCGTGCCCAAGTTGACCATGCCATCGGCAATTCCGCCTGGCATCAGGGATGGTCTTTAGGACAAGGGTAATTGTACGGCTGGGTACTCAGAATCGTATGGTTACTAAGGGTTACCGAAAGGGAGTGTACGACCGGGTAAGCTAGGAAACGCTGTCGACAGGACGGTCTCACCGTAGAGACGTAGCGTGCTATGTCTCGAGCGATTCGTATCGGGACATGGCCTCAGCCGCTGCGCTTCGGTGGAGAGTCAACGAACAGCGAGTGGTAAATGAGATGCGTTGCTGAATCGATCCATTGATTCAGTTCGACTGCAGGCATGCGCACGGCTTGCGCCAGCAAGCTCCAGAAGAAACTGTCCATGACGAGCGCCAACCCGGCAACGTCTACTCCCGCGCGCGCACCGGGCAATTGTTGCAGAAGCTGAAACACTGTCGTGACGCGGGCCGTCGTCCAAGCGTGAATCTGCGATTGTTTCCGCGCCAGATCTCGATCAGAAAGCACAGCCTCCTGCCAGGCGCGGTATGCGCCCAGATAGCGGAGATCGCGCGAAAAAGCGCGCGACAACAACTCGTGGACGACTGCCCGAACATCAGCAACGCCAGTGGGACGAAAATCGAGCTGGCTCAACTTCTCTAGCAACTCGTCCATGAGCGCAAGCAGCAATTGCCGCTTGGAGCGGAAATGCTGGTAGAAAGTTCCTACCGCAAGTTTCGCTCGCCGGGCGATCTCGTCGATGGAAGTGCTCTCATAACCTTTTTCGCCGAACAAGGCGAGCCCGGCCGTTTTCAGTCGCGCTCGCTTTTCGAGACTGCGCTTCTGCCGCGGCTCAGGCGGAAGATCCTCACCGGCGAGTAGGTTCGGACGCAGACTCACGTCCGGACGCCGGGACGAAGGGTTACTCCAACCAGGGCGCCAGCGCAGCACCACAGCATCCACCCGCCGAAGACGCCCGCCACTTCGGGAGACATATTCGGAAACACTACGGGGAAGAATACGCTGGAAAACGGATCGAGCAGGAGGGTTGGCAGAGCTATCGAGATCGCACCGGCAGGCCATTGCTCGGGCCGGGACTCAAAGCGGCGGCATAGACGACGGACGAGCCAGGCCATTAAAGGAAAGCTAATCAAGAACAGGATGAGCGTGCCCTTCACATCGCCGGGGCGTAGCAAGTGCTGTCCGGTGACCCGCAATCCGATAGTAGCCATGATCCAAATCCCAAGGCCGTAGAGAAAGAGGCGAAGATTCATAATAAGAACATGAGTTCGTATTCATGTTAACAGACGAGCAATCGAAAATGCAACTCTTGCGAAGACGGCGCCGAAGCACGATTGCCAAACCTCGAGGATGCGCCATGAACGGGCGTGTCATGCCTGTTCTCGACAGTTGATTTGCTTCCCGGCGGCCAACGTCGAGACTACAAAATGTGCAGATGTTCCGAGCGCGATGCTTGCGCGGTGGGGCTATAATGGCTGGCGTTCGGCGGGAAAATTGGCGACAGAAAGTCGGATCCCCCGCGGAGGCCAGCCATGCGCCTGGACACCTTGTTCTCCGGATCAACCCACAAGTCTTTCAGACTCCTGACATTCCTTGCGGTATGCATGGCGCTCTCCATGATGCTCCCCGCGCAAGCGCAGACTTTCAGCGTCCTCTACTCTTTCGCAGGACCGCCGGATGGCAAGGCTCCCAACAGTACTCTCCTACTGGATGGCGCAGGCAACATCTATGGCGTTACTTACGGCGGCGGGACATCCTACGAGGGAACTGCATTTAAGCTCACCTCCTCCGGCAAAGAGACCGTGCTCTACAGCTTCCTTTCGGGGTACGGCAATCGTCCGAATGCGGTGGTACAAGACGCGGACGGCACGCTTTACGGCACCACGACTTACGGTGGTTCCTTTGGTCAGGGGGCGGTGTTCAAGATAGACAAAAAAGGAAATGAGATCGTTCTCTATAGCTTTAGCGGAGGGGACAAGTCTTATGGCTTCAACCCCAACGCACTGGTTCGGGATCAGCAGGGCAATCTATACGGCACTACGATGTTTGGCGGTCAGGCTGGTGGCTGCTTCGGAGGGGGCTGTGGAATCGTGTTTCAGCTGGATCCCGCCGGCAAGCAAACGGTCTTGTACACCTTCAAGGGAGGAACCGACGGCGGCTATCCTTCCGGACCCATTGTGCGCGACGCGGCAGGAAACTTGTACGGCGAAACAGCGTATGGAGGCGACCTTAGCTGCTTCCCCCCTTACGGCTGCGGGACAGTTTTCAAGCTGGATCCGGCCGGTAAAGAAATGGTGCTGCATACTTTCACTGGTACCGGGGGCGACGGAGAACACCCCTATGCAGGCTTGGTCCGCGACAGCGACGGCAATCTTTATGGCGCGACGGTTGAGGGAGGAACGGGTCCAAACTGCACATCCGCGGAGAACGGCTGCGGTACGGTTTACAAAATCGACAAGACCGCCAAGGAGACGATCCTGCACAGCTTTACCGGGAGCGGAGCTGACTTCCCGCCGATATACGCGGCTCTGGCTCTGGATGGAAAAGGAAACATCTATGGGACTACTCCGGAAAGCGGCAGTCAGAATTGCGGCTCCGGCTGCGGCGCCATATTCATGCTGGATCCCACTGGCAAGGACACCATCCTGTATGAATTCATCGGAGGGACGGAGGGAGCAACCCCTGGGGCAGGAGTCACCGTTGATTCTGCGGGGAACATCTACGGCACAACAGGCGTGGGCGGCGATTTGAGCTGCAATAGTGGCACTGGTTGCGGAACAGTATTTAAGCTCACCCGCTAGGAGCATAGGCAGTCCATTTTCCCTGGCTCTCATCCTGTTAGCCGTGAAGCCAGAAGTCATGAAGGAGATTATATGAGCCAACGCGTCCGAACTGCCAAGCAAGTCCGGAACCTCGCTGCACCCTATCAACAGCAGTTGACTGCATACGCGCTCGCCGCGGCTGCCGCTGGAGTAAGCGTCCTGGCGTTGGCCGCACCTTCAGAGGGGGAGATCGTCTACAAGCAAGTTCACCGGGTGATTAGCGACGGCACCAGCTTTAAGCTGGATCTCGCTGGCGGTGGAACCGTCGACCTGACTATCGTAAACAAGCATCACCACCACTGCACGACCGATGGCTTTTGCAGCAGCACGCAATTTCTCAACGTCAAAATGGCTGGAGCCAATCAGGTGGTGCACAACGTGTATGGCGCGGTCGCCATGAAACCGGGCATGCAGGTCGGACCCAAGAACGCATGGCGCGGGGGCCTTCAAAACATGGCGGTCATGCTGGGTAGCTTTGGGACTTCCGGTGTGGGCGGAAGCTGGGTCAACGTCAAGAATCGCTATCTGGGCGTGGAGTTCGAGATCAAAGGTCAGACGCACTTCGGCTGGGCCAGGCTGAGCGTGCAGGTCCAGGTGCCGCAAATCATCATCGCGACGCTCACCGGCTACGCGTATGAAACAGTCGCGAACAAGCCAATCACAGCCGGACAGACTAAGGGTCCCGAAAATACAACCATAGGAGAGCCGACTGAGTCTCTGGCGGCGCCTTCGCGTGAGCCCGTCACGCTTGGCGCACTGGCCATTGGAGCACGCGGACTGTCAATTTGGCGGCGGGGGGAGATGGTCACCGGCTGACAGTACGTGAAATAGCAAAATCCACCCTGCGCCCGGCAAACTGCGGCCAACACAAAGAACAACAAAGCCAGCAGCAGCGGCTTGGGCAGCGACGCAGGACCTTCCAGACCACGATGCTCATCGACTCGATTCTCCGCGCGGGGGAGTACCGCGAATGAATCTGTGCGCCAAGGCTGACTAATACAATTTGGGTATTGGCACTTCACACCGCTTCAATGTAGGTTTACTGGCCAAGAAATCTTCGGTCCCCAATTTGGAGGCAAGTTCTTATGACGTGGATTCGCACCATCCCGCTTTCCGAAGCGGATGAAACGCTGCGCAAAGCCATGGAAGATCAGAAATTGCTTTATCCCAAGGAGTATGCCACGCCGGTGCATCCCGTCGAAGGCGGCGGATCTTCGATCGTTGCCTCCCACAGCCTGATTCCGGACGCGCTCTATCACGCCTTCGCGACCTTTGGCGCGCTCATGTCGCCCGATTTGCCGCTCGGCCGCCGCCAGCACGAAATGATTACCACGATGGTATCCGTCACCAACCGATGCGTTTATTGAATCGAGTCGCACGCAGAGTTTCTGCGTCGGGTGACGTTGGATGACGCGCTGATTGAAGCGCTGAAGCAGGACTACACGACCGCTCCCATAACCGAGAAAGAGCGCGTGATGTTGGATTACGTGGTCAAACTTACCAAAGACGCCACCAAAGTCTGGAAAGATGACCACGACCGCTTGCGTGCCGCTGGATTCGACGATAAGGCAATCCTGCAGATCACGCTGATCGCATCCTGGTTCAACTACATCAATCGCGTCGCAGACGCTTTGGGAGTCGGACGAGAATAATCTGGGCCACCTCGCCACAAGCTGATACTCGCGTTGCTGAAAACTGAATCGCAACCATAGACAATTTCGATTGGACTAGGGCTTGATCGTCGCCTAAAGTCCTGAGAGTGCAGCACAGCCGTACTCGAACTCGAAGGGTCCTTCGACCCGTGGCCCTACCGGAATCTGCCCGCGCGCTGTTCCGTCCTCCTTTCAGAAATTACCAGTTCGATGCGGCCTACGATGAGATGTTCGAGGCTCCGGGCCTCCCGCGTGCGCATTATCAAGCACTTTTTCAAACTCTTCTAGGATTGCCTCCCGAGGAAATGCGCAAGAGCCAGCAAGCGGCGGACCTGTCGTTTCTGCATCAGGGAATCACATTCACCGTCTACGGAAATGACGAGGGAACCGAGCGCGTTTTTCCGAATGATCTCTTGCCGAGAATCATTCCCAGCCAGGAATGGCGCAAGATCGAAAGCGGGCTCATTCAAAGAATCGCGGCACTGAACCTGTTCCTCGAGGATGTCTACAATCGTGGAAAAATATTGGCGGCGGGCGTGGTACCCAGGGAACTGGTATACAGTTGCCGCCACTTCCGGCGCGAGATGCGCGGCCTGACCGTGCCGAGAGGGATTTACGTCAGCGTCTGCGGCACCGATCTGGTGCGGCTGCCCGATGGGAGCTTCGCCGTGCTCGAAGACAATCTTCGGGTGCCGAGCGGCGTCTCGTACATGCTGGCGAATCGCAAAGTTCTGAAGAAAGTGTTCCCCACCCTTTTTCGCGATTACGGCGTTTGCCCGGTGGATCATTATGCGCAGGCTCTTCTGGCAACACTGCGTGCGCTGAGCCCAGCCAATTCCGCCAGCCATCACGAGCCAACGGTGGTGCTTCTGACACCCGGGGTTTTCAATTCGGCCTACTTTGAACATACGTTCCTGGCCCAACAGATGGGGATTGAATTGGTCGAAGGCCGCGATCTGCTGGTGCACGATAACGTCGTTTATATGCGGACCACGGCGGGGTTGAGGCGCGTGGATGTGATTTACCGGCGGGTGGACGATGATTTCCTCGATCCACTTTGCTTCCGGCGAGATTCCAGCCTGGGCGTGCCCGGATTGTTCAACGCGTATCGCGCGGGCAATGTGGTGCTGGCCAATGCGATCGGAACCGGCATCGCTGATGATAAAGCGCTTTACGCATACGTTCCCGCGATCATTCGCTACTACCTCGGAGAAAATCCAATCCTGGCCAATGTGCAGACCTATCTGCTCACTGATCGTCTGCAACGCGATTATGTGCTGGGACGTCTGGACGAAATGGTCGTGAAAGCGGTGGGCGAGTCCGGTGGTTATGGAATGTTAATCGGTCCGCAAAGCACGGCGGAGCAGAGGGAAGAGTTTCGTCAGCGCATTCAAGCCGAGCCACGGAACTACATCGCGCAGCCGACTTTGAGTCTTTCACGGGCACCGTGTTTCCTGGAGGGAGAAGCGCAAGCCCGCCACGTCGATTTGCGTCCTTACATTCTTTGCGGCGAGAACATCACGCTGGTGCCGGGAGGGCTTACGCGCGTAGCGTTGCGGCGCGGTTCGCTCGTCGTCAACTCCTCACAAGGCGGCGGCAGCAAAGACACTTGGGTGTTGCGCGCATGAATCAACGCCGGGAAACCACCATGCTCTCCCGAGTCGCGGACAGTCTGTATTGGATGAGCCGTTACCTGGAGAGAGCCGTGCACACCGCTCGCCTGATGGACGTGGACTTTCAGTTGCGCCTTGACCAGTCTCCGGAAGCCAGCGCCGGACGATGGCTGCGGCTGCTCGAAGCTTCGCAGGCGCCCGCACCTGAGGACGGCAAGATCGGTGCAGCGGCTCTCTCGCATATTCTCACACTCGACAAAACCAACCCGTCGTCGATCATTTCCTGTGTAGCTGCAGCGCGGGAGAACCTGCGTCAGGTGCGTGAGCAGTGCAGTTCGGAAATGTGGGAACAACTCAATCGCCTTTATCTGCAGGTGAATAGCACGACTTCGACTGAAGCGTGGCTATTGCATTCGTACATATTTTTTCGCGCAGTGCAAGAAGGAGCACATCTGTTTCAAGGCATGACCGACTCCACTATGGCGCATGGGGAAGGATGGCAGTACATTCAGCTCGGCCGCTTCGTGGAACGCACCGACGCGCTAGCCAGGTTGATTGGCACGCACTTCACCTGGCTGCATAATTCCTTGGACCAGGCGGTTGAGAATGAGGAGTATTTGGAGTGGATCGGCCTACTCAAATCCTGTGCCGCGTTCGAAGCGTATTGCAAGACGCATACCGCGGAACTACGACCGCTGAGGGTCGCGGAGTTTCTTCTGCTGAACTCGAGCTTTCCGCATTCGGTGCGCTTCTCGGTAGACAGGGTGCATGCGGCTTTAATCGCGATCGGTGAATTAACCGAACGAAAGGCAGAGCAGCCGGTTCGCCTGGCTGGACGGCTGCGCGCAACTCTCAGCTTCAGCCAGATCGACGAAATCATGGCTGGGGGGGCGAACGCCTATGTGGAAAGCGTTCGCTGGCAGTGCGCGCAGGTGCACAACTCGATCCACCAAATATATTTTGACTATCCGGTCGAATCGGCCTTGGCATCGTGAAGAATTGACTCTTTGAGGCATTGAATCATTCGATCCAGTCTTTTAATGATTCAGTGATCCAATCACTCAATGGTTCAATGACTAAATTGAGAGGGCACGTTGATCTATTCAGTCCGACATACGACCACCTTCCAATATGAGCCTGCGGTGCGCGAGAGCGTCATGGAAGTGCGCATGCAGCCGCGAAGTGAGGGAAGGCAGCGCTGCCTTAGTTTCAAGCTCGACGTGAGCCCCGCGGCCAACATAACGCAGTACCGCGATTTCAGTGGGAATACGGTGCATCACTTCGATATTGCGGGAGCGCACACCCAAGTCAAAGTCACCGCTCACTCGAACGTGGAAGTCCAGTCAGCGCGGCCACCACGCAACTCCGATGCGGGCGACTGGGCCGATCTCGACGCCCTGGCTGTAGCCGACGATCACTGGGAAATGATGTTGCCCAGCGAGTTCGCCCGGAACGGTGCGGCGCTCGAATGCCTTGCCGCAGAACTGAAGTGCGAACGAAGCAGCCGTCCGCTTGAGCTGCTCACGGAGCTCAATGAAGGCATCTACAAATCGTTTGCCTATGTGCCCAATAGCACCAAGGTCGATTCGCCGATCGACGAAGCGTTGCGAACCCGCCAGGGAGTATGCCAGGACTTCGCTCACATCATGATCGCGCTGGTGCGACCTCTTCGCATCCCTTGCCGCTACGTAAGCGGCTACCTGTTTCACCGCGACACGGAGCAGGAGAGGGACCGCTCCCTCGAAGGAGCATCGCACGCGTGGGTCGAGGCCTTGGTTCCGCGCTTAGGCTGGGTTGCTTTCGACCCTACCAATAACCTGGTCGGCGGGGATCGGCACATTCAAGTTGCCATCGGCCGCGACTACGCGGATGTTCCCCCTACGCGCGGCGTGTACAAGGGCGAGGCCCACAGCAAGCTAAGCGTTGCAGTCAGGGTGAGTCCCTCGGACGCTCCGCCGCCGGAAGAGTCCGAGCCCAGCATCGTCATCCAATCTCGTCCCGTGTTCGCGCGCGTCAACTCCCGTGCCCAACACGAGCAACAACAGCAACAGTAATCGCGGATGGAGGACGGACGTCCCCGCCCGTCAATTCGCTATCACCTCTTCGGCAGGCCGATAAAGCGCTAACATCGATATGTGGAGCGCCGCTCGCTTTTCGAATACCTCGACCATTTTCTGCAACGTGGACATGACACGGCTTACGTGCAGCGTCACGGATATCGCACCGTGTGCTGGTCGTATCGGCAAGTCGCTGACCTCGCGTTTCAATTCGCGCGTGAACTGGATGCTCGGGCCATTACCAAGGATGAGCGGGTTCTGGTCTGGGGGCCGAACTCGGCCGAATGGGTTGCTGTATTCTTAGGATGCGCATTCCGTGGCATAGTGGTCGTCCCGATGGACGATGTTGCTACGCCTGACTTTGCGTTGCGCGTCCATCAGCAAGTCGGCGCCAAATTGCTAGTGTGCTCGCGAGAGCATGTGCAGCAGTCGATGCCAACGGTCATTCTCGAAGATTTACCCGAAACGTTGGCGTCGCAGTCGCCAGCGGCCTATCCCGCCACTAGCATCGAGCCGGCCGACACGCTGGAAATTGTCTTTACTTCCGGCACCACTGCCACGCCCAAGGGAGTTGTGATTTCGCACGCCAACGTTCTGGCTAATATCGCGCCGCTGGAATTGGAGATTCGAAAATATCTGAAGTATGAACGATGGGTACATCCTGTCCGCTTCCTAAATCTCTTACCGCTCAGCCACGTCTTCGGGCAGTTTCTGGGAATCTTCCTTCCGCAGTTAATGGGAGGCACAGTAATATTTCAGAACACAGTCAAACCCGCCGACGTCATGAGGACGATTCGTCGCGAGCGCGTTTCTGTATTAGTCGCGGTGCCGCGGGTGCTGCAATCCCTTAAAGAGAAAATTGAACGCGACCTCGAAGACGAAGGTCGTGGCGAGCAGTTTCAGAAAGAGTTTCGAGCCTCCGAAGGCAAACACTTTCTTCGTCGCTGGTGGATCTTCCGCCGCATCCATCGTGAGTTCGGATGGAAATTCTGGGCCTTTACCTCCGGCGGCGCCGCTCTCGACCGTGACACCGAGGAATTTTGGGGACGCCTTGGATACGCCGCGATTCAGGGTTACGGCCTCACCGAGACCACTTCGCTTATTAGTGTGAACCATCCTTTTCGACTAGGGAAGGGTTCGATAGGAAAAGTGTTGGCGGGGCGCGAAATAAAACTCGCCGCGGATGGGGAAATCCTGGTGCGCGGAGGCGGTGTCGCTGCGGGCTATTGGAATGGAACGGATCGGCAGTCCGTTGCCAGCGAAGACGGCTGGTATCGCACCGGGGATGTCGGCGAACTTGATGGCGAGGGCAATCTTTACTTCAAGGGACGAAAGAAAGAAGTCATCGTCACTTCAGCGGGAATGAACATTTATCCCGAGGATCTCGAAGCAGCGCTGCGCCGTCAGCCGGAAGTGAAGGACGCGGTTGTGATCTCGCTGCCCCGTGACGGAAACGCGGAGCCATGCGGAGCAATCATCTTGCGAAACCGTGATGCCGATCCTGAACTCATCGTGAAGCGCGCAAACAAATCCCTGGCGGAGTATCAACGGATGAACGCTTGGGTCTTATGGCGTGAGGAAGATTTTCCCCGTACCTCCACGCAGAAGCCGCTCCGGGGCCTTATTCAGCAGGCGGTGCAGGCGCAGTTGGCGCACACATCTGTCAACCCGATGCCTTCGGGTCCTCTCGCGGAATTAATTGCGCGAATCACCAAGCGTTCGCCATCACAGCTCGCGCCGAGTGCGAAGCTCGAATCCGATTTGAACCTGAGTTCTCTGGACCGCGTGGAGTTGCTAAGCGCGCTCGAAGATCGATACCAAATCGATCTCAGCGAGACCCGGTTTGCGGCTGTGAACACGGTTGGCGAGTTGGAGCGCATGTTGCAGGGCAAACTTCCGCCGCGAACGCCTTACCACTATCCCCGCTGGGTACAGCGCTGGCCGGTCACCTGGGTTCGCCTCGCGGTGCATTACTTGTTGTTGCGTCCGGCGGTATTTCTGTTGGGATGGCCGCGCGTGGAGGGTCGACAGAATTTGCGCGGAGTGGCCGGGCCGGTCCTTGTAATCTGCAATCACATCAGCGACGTGGATCCAGGCTTCGTGTTGACCGCTCTTCCCGCCCGTCTACGGCATAAGCTGGCAATCGCAACCGGCGGCGAGGCACTCGAGATACTGCGCACTCCGCCCGCGACACGAGGTTTCGTCGGAAGTGCGTACGACGGTGTGAAGTGGGCTCTGGGCGTATCGTTGCTCAATCTGTTTCCTTTGCCGCGCGAAGCGGGATTCCGCGAAAGCTTTGCCTACGCCGGAGAATCCGTAGATCGCGGCTACAGCGTGCTAGTGTTTCCTGAAGGCCGTCACACTACTGATGGCAAGCTGCTTCAATTCCGCGCGGGCATTGGATTGTTAGCCAACAACCTGCAAATCCCGATCATTCCCATACGCATCGACGGGCTATTCGAGGTGAAGCAGACAGGAAAGAAATTTGCGCATCCAGGCCAGCTGAAAGTAAAAATCGGAACGCCTGTTCAATTTGCGCCAGGAAGCGATCCCGAGTGGATCGCGCACGAACTGCAGGGTAAGGTCGAACAGTTGTGAGTTGCCGTCAGTGCAACGCCCGACAGTAACGAATGGCGCGCAAGCCAGCGGCTTGGTTATAATCTTTGGCCATGAAACACAAACGATTTTTTATTGCTGCCGTATCGTCCATGATCATTTTCTGGTCGCTGTCCAGTGCGGCCAAGACAGTGGTCGAGATGAAAGATGCTCAAGGCCATAGCGTCGGCACGGTCACGATATGGGAAAGCGGAACCGGGGCGAAGGGCACCGGCGTGGGGCTTGACCTCGACCTGCATAGCTTGCCGCCGGGCAGACACGCGATCCATTTTCATCAGACCGCGAAATGTGATGGCCCAGATTTCAAGTCCGCGGGGCCGCACTTTAATCCCGATGGAAAAAAGCACGGCCTTCAGAATCCCGAAGGACATCACGCTGGTGACATGATGAACTTCAGCGTCACCGAACAAGGCATTGCCAAGCTCAAGCTGACTGACAATGACGTGGTCCTGGGAGACGGAAGCGATAGCCACTCGCTCTTCAGTAACGGCGGAACTGCGCTGGTCATTCACGCCGACGCGGACGACATGAAGACCGATCCGTCGGGAAACTCGGGCGCTCGCATTGCCTGCGGTGTGGTGACCAAGTAGATCGGTGGCCTAGTGAGCGGGTGCGGGCTGAGGAGGCTTGGCCGGCGCGATGTTGACTTGAACCGCGGGGGAGCTGTCTTGTTTTCGAGTATCAACAGACACCACCCCGAGATCGCCATTCGAATCTAGCGATCGAAGCGTCTGCGTCTCCCGAGTTGTACCGGCAGTGCCTGGTCGAATGATGTCGATAGCCTCCTGCGTAACCTGCAGACTGTCGCTTGGCTGCGCAGGGTTTCGCTGTTCTACCTGCGTTGCGGTGGATTGCGTGCCGTCCTGAGCCTTGCGATGAACCGTCGTGACCTGCTGGTTTAGACGCAAGCTGCCATCAATCGGAGTTCCGGGAAGATTAGTGGAGTAGGTTTCGACCGTCTCGCGCGTCTCGCCCGCGACGTTTTCCGACTCCTTGCTTACCGTCCGCTCGACCACAGACAGGTTCCCGTCAGTGCCCGGGCGCAGAACGCTTTCTTCTTTGGTCTGAACTTTGCCGTCGCCTTTAACTGTGCCCTCTCGGACCTCGCTGAGCTGCCAGTTGCCATTGGAGTCAGGCAACGAGGTGGATTTATGAAACGCGACATCGTGATCGCCAGTCTTAGTTTCGCGGTCGGTGGTCCGCACTGACGGGGTTAGACCGCCATTCGGCGAGGCTGTAAGAATCGTGCTCTTGGTCTCCTGCACGCTCGAATTGATCTGCCGGGTATCTCGAAGCTCCTGCTGAACCGTCTGCAGAACGCCGTTGGTGTCGGGATCCGATGTGGTACGCACGACTTTCACCTCGCCTCCCGGCAAGGTGCGCTTTTCCTCTTCGGTTACTTGAACCAGGGTTTTCCGGCCCTCGGAATCTCTGCCGAACGTGCGCTCAACGGTTCGGACTGTGCTGGCGTCAACTTTTACGGTTTCCTTTTGTACATCCAAATAGGGCTCGTAGCGGCCATCCATCCCCATGCTTTCTGTATGCAGATTATCCACTGTGCGGCCGCCGGATTCAGTGTGAGTTTCTGATGTTCTGGTGGGATTGTCATTGCTGGGCAATTGCTGCTGAGTGGTGGCCGTCCAGGATTGGCTTGTGCTGCCGGTCGAAGAGTCGGAACCGCTCTGGGCTTGCGCGCGTGCAGACGGTTGGGGCAGCGCGAAAATTAAGACAACGATAAGCAGGAAATACATGATTCTTGTTAAGCGGCCGCGGCGTCCATTTCTCACTGAACCCGCCAAAGTTCAGAATAAACCTATTGTAAAATCTCTTCCAGGGGCTGCCGACAAACCTCGGGGCGTTGGAGCTTTGAAAGGGAGCGGCGTACTAGCCGCGTCCCTTCAAGGCTCAAGCGAGTCACGCGGCGTGGTCCGCTCGATTTTAACCTCGGGTAAGTCGAGGGTCCAGATTCAAGCCGTTTTCCGAATGACTTCCGCTCCGCGTGACTCCGCGGCCTCAATGATGAGATCGACTACCTCTTTGGGATGTGAAACCAAAGACGCGTGGCTGGAAGGAACTGTGAGAGTTGTCGCGCCCATCCTCTTGGCCATGAACTCCTCGGCTGGCGGCGGGATCACTTGATCGTTCGCGGAGACCAGATACCACGACGGGAGGTGTTTCCAGGCCGGCGGACCGGCCTTCGCCGTGAACGAACTGATGCTCAAAGGTTTCTGTACCACTGCCATGATTCGTGCTTCTACGGGATCCACGTCAGCCGCGAAGGCCTGGGGGAAGCCGTCGCGATCAATCCACAGGAAGCCATGATCGTCTGGGCGTATCTGGGCAGCACCCGCTGGAGCCGGTCCCTGTTTGCTCAGACCTTCGATGCTCTCACCTTCGTCCAGACCGAACGCGGAAATATAGACCAAGGCGGTGACATCGGGTGCGTCGTTTGCTGCCCCCGAAATCACCACGCCGCCGTAGGAATGGCCGACCAGCACTGTGGGCCCCTTTTGCGCCAGCAGCAGGTTGCGAGTGACCGCGATGTCATCAGCGAGAGAAGTTAAGGGAATTTGTGCAGCGCTAACGTTAAATCCTTTGCTTAGCAGGAGCGTGATCACTTTACCCCATGAAGATCCGTCAGCCCATGCTCCGTGAACTAGCACTACGTTGGTTTTCGGTTCCATATTGATGTCCTCTTCTTTCGATTGTCTTGACTTACTTTCGAGACGGTACGGACTGCACGCATGAGAAAGCTTCGAGGCATCTCAGTACCCGGACAAACCTCTACATTGTACCGCTGCTGATGGCTTCTGCTAGTGGCTGCGTGCGTTGGCTTACTGCGGTTTCTGCGTCGCTGGCTGGTTCGAGCTTGCCTGCGAGGGCGCACCTGCCGCTGTTTCCTTCTTAGGCGGGATCTCGGTTCCGGCTGGATAGATAAGAATCTGCACTTTGCCCCAGTCCTTATCCGAGTTCGTGTCGGGCTGCTTGCCCAATCCCAGAGTCTTCAGCTGACTGTCGTCGAATCCGAAATTCTCGACCAGATACTCACGAACAACAGCCGCTCGCGCTTCCGTTAGGACCAAATCCTTCTGAGTGTCGCCTTCCATACCAGTGGCAGAAACGACGACAGCAAACCCGAACTGGTTGTTGGCAAGGAACTCGCCGCCATTATTCAGGGATTTCTGGTTTTTCAGCTTGGCCGAATCCTGCTTATCGAAAAGCTGCTTCGCCGGATAATCAAATTCCTTCACCGGCGTGCCTTGCGGCAACCGCTGAATCTCATTGTCCGTGAGCTCGCTGCTGTCTTCATAACCGCGACTTTTGAAGAATCCGCGCAAGAAGAAGTTGTGCTTCATGGCTTCCATGTTCTCCTGGAAGTCGGTAACTCCGGCTTTCGCTTCGGTCATCGTGTCGCGCATGGAGCTCGAGGTTTGTTCGAGGTTGTTATAGAGCTGTTTGTCGTTAACCAGGGCGCCTGCGGTTCCCTGGCCACGATTGATCTTCGCACTTATCGAATCTAGATTCGCCGTTGCACGAGTTGCGTTTTGGATGGCTTGCTGGCTCCCGTCGAGGAGGCTGCTTGCCTTTTGCAGCAGATCTGACATTTCGAGTGGTGGCTGGCTGGCAATGATGTCGTTATCGCGCACATCCGCGGCGTCGGGCGATCCGAACGAGATCGCCAAATACTGGTTGCCTAACAATCCCTCGGTTTCGATGGAAGCTACGGAGTCTTTCTTGATGATGTCATGGGTTGACTTGCGGAGATCCATGAGTACCGTAACCTTGTCGTCGGCCTTGCGAGGCAGCACGATCGTGCGCACGGTTCCGGTGTGAACTCCGCCCACCCGCACGTCGCCACCCTCTTCCAAGCCTTCTACATTGGCGAATTGCGTCTGCAATCGATAGGTGGAGCTGAAAAGATATTGCTTGCTCCCGATAATGAAGATGCCGCCGGCCAGAATTGCCAGTGTCGCAACGATGAAAGCTCCTAACCGCGCCGCCCTCGACATATGTTCTCCTACGAATGCTTTAAGAATTCCTTAACAAACTCGACGTCGCTCTGTTGCAGTTCTTCAAAGCTGCCTTCGATCACTACGTTTCCTTCGTTGATCAGGGCCAGTCGGTCCGCGATCGTCTTGGCGCTGTGCAGATCGTGAGTCACGACGATGGATGCCATGTGATGTTCTTTTTGGAGCTTGAGAACCAGTTCGTCAATCTCCCCGGAACTGATTGGATCGAGGCCCGCCGTAGGCTCGTCGAGCAGTAGAATGTCGGGACCCAAGGCCAGAGCGCGTGCCAAGCCAACTCGTTTCTGCATGCCGCCGGAGAGATCCGAGGGCATCTTTTCGAGGTTGCCGTCCATTCCTACTTCCGCCAGCAACTCCTTGACTCGGTCGCCCTGCTCAGACTTCGACATTTCCTTTTTATGGTGCTGTAGCGGAAACGCCACGTTCTGTTCGACGGTCAGCGAATCGTAAAGCGCGGCGTGCTGAAATAGAAAACCCATTTTCTTCCTGATTTCGCCGAGTTGGTCGAGATCGAGATCAGTGATTTCTTGATCCTGGATGCGAACCGATCCAGAGTCTGGCTTCTGTAGGCCGATAATGATCCTCAGCAACACGCTCTTCCCCGTACCGCTGCGGCCCAGCACGGCAAGGGTCTCGCCACGGCTTACGGTCAAGCTGATCCCATTCAGAACTTTCTGAACGCCGAAGGACTTATGCAGATCCTTGACCGCGATTGCTGGAGCGCCGTCCTTGTCGGCTCCTTTTGTCTTCGTCGCGATTTGATCGCTCGTCTGCATACCTGTTTTTGCGAGTCGTCAGTCAACGTTACGGGAAAAATATGATAATGAGTTTCACCAGCACCACATCCGCCAGGATCACGAATAGCGACGACAGAACTACCGAACTCGTGGCTGCGCGACCTACGCCCGCGGCGCCTCCCTCGGTCCGCATTCCCTGAAAACATGCAACCAGTCCAATAATCAGACCGAAGAAAGCGGTTTTGAAGGTGGGTGGCAGAAAATCGTTGAAATCGGCGCCGTTGAAACCGCTGTTGATGAACTGATGGAATGACAGCGGCTCAGACAGCGCCTGCGTAACCCATCCCATCACCACGCCGCAAAAATCGGCGGCCAAGGTCAGGAGCGGCAGCATCAGGATACAAGCCAGAATGCGGGTTGCCGCCAGCAGTCGATAAGGATTTACCGCAGAGGCCTCGATAGCATCAATCTGCTCCGTCACTTTCATCGACGCCAACTCCGCGCCAATGCCCGCACCAACACGGCCGCTCACGACCAGGCCGGTGATGATCGGGCCGGTCTCGTGGATGACGGAGAACACGATGGCGGCGGGAAGCAGCGACTTTGCTCCAAAGCGAGTCAGACTGTAACGAGCTTCCAGGGAGAGCACAACTCCGGTGGCGGCGCCAGCCAAAGCGACCAGCGGTAGGGACTTCGATCCGATCTCGTCGAGCTGCCGAAACAGTTCGCGAAACTCAAACGGCGGCGTCACGGCAGCCCGCACAACTTGCCAAGAAAATGTGCCCAGATTGCCGAACCACTCGAAAAACCCGTTGATCACGCCGCTAGAGGAGTTTGAGGACATGAGTGAGACTTATCCCGTGGAGCGTCCATCCTTGCGACCTCCCTGAAACCTCCGGTGGAGCTCATCTGGCAACTACTTCATTGTACTGCCTGAGGCCTGAAGAGGCTGCCGAATCAGCCAGTGTTTTCGCGTGTGCGAGAAGCGCCTGTATAGCCAGGCTCACGATAACCCGCAGCAAGAGCGCACTCCCGCCTATTCCCATCTCGGGATTCTCATTGGCCAATCTACGATGCGAACGGCACGCCAAAGGTTACTTTCCGCCGGGGCGGGCAGCTAAGGACGAGGAATGCGGAGTCGATCGCCGGCCAAGGCAAAATCGGGAGCGTCATGGTGGGGAGCGTGCTGAAGCCTAGGCTACTGCCTTGGTTTCGGGAACTTCAGTTCCAATCAGCTTGAGCTTTGGTTCTCGATCCACTTCGGCAAATAGTTCATGCATCAGATGGTCGTCGATCTCTCCCGCCTTCTGCAGAACCACGGGATAGCGAATCATAACTTCGATCCCTGCCGTCGTAAAATGCAAGCTAGCTTTCGGTTTCAGCACAGTCGGCGAAACATAGGTCAGGCTGCGTTCCATTTGTAGGCGCTGCCGCTCCAGATTTTCTTGATACGCGGAAAACGCTGCTTCCACCGCGTGGTTTATGCGCTCGCGTACCATGTGATAGTCGTTTTCCGGGGCGAACGTGAGCTTGACCTCGTGCCACACGAAGCTGGTTCCAGGAATCTGTTTAAAAAGACCTGCGGTGGGTTGAAAAACAATTGAATTCGAAAACGCCACCACCCGCCCACTCGGCTCGGAATCCATGGCGCCTGCGACGAGTTCCATAAGGTGGAACCGCACCATGCCGATGTCAACGACTTCGCCCATCACGCCCGCCACCTGGACGCGATCGCCCACCCGAATTCCGTACTTCCCGATCAAGAAGAAATAGCCCACGATCGAAACGATTACGTTTTGCAGCGCTACCGCGACCCCTGCCGTAATCAAGCCTGCGAACGTCACTACCGAACCCAGCTCCGTGGCGAAGGTGAAGACCAGGATGATCGCGATGGCAATCCAAAGCACAATCCGGCGCAACAGAAGGAATTGATAGCGCCGCCGGGTGTCTTGCACGTAGCGGAAAATAGTTCTTCGCCAGAGTTCGCCGATGGCGAGGACGACTCCAATGACGACGACCAACCCTGCGAGCCTTAGTAACAGATTCTTGAGGTCTTCCAGATAGTCATTCTTGACGCTCTCAAGCCATGTGCTCAGACTGCTTTTGTAGATGTCAAGCAGGATGGCCTGCTTGCTCAAAGGCACGAGCGCCGCGGAGATTTGCCTGTACTCGGCGGTGAGTTGGTCAAGTTTTTGCTTTTCCTGGGCCAGCGCGGCGGCATCACTGGTGTCCGCTTGATGTTCGAGCTGATCTCCATTCTGAACCATGGTCTTGAGACTTGCCAGCAGCGGATTACGTAGTTGGATGGCCTCCTGAACAAGAGCATCCGTTGAAGCAATCTCCTGCTTCAACGTGCCTTTTTTGCGCGAAAGACGGAAAAGATCGGCCGTGTACCCCCAAATTCCGTTCGGCGTAGGTTTCGGCGTTTCTGTTTTTGCACCTGACTGCGCCGGAGGCGAGGGTTGATTGCCGCCCTTGTTCACAGGTTCGCTTAAATACGACGGCACCGAGCGCGCCAGTTGATCGATCTCTGCTCGCAGCCCAATGGTGCCCAGACCCGTTGTACTAGCCTGCCCCACAAAATCGATCATGTTGTGAAGCACATCACGGCGCGCTTGCATCAATGCCAGTTCACTGTTTAACTCTGCAATCTGCGATTCCAAGTCCTGGCGTTTTTTCCCGGTCACGGTCTCTTTTTTCTGCTCGAGTTGCGACAGTTCTGTCTGGGTCTGCTGCACCTGTTGATCCGCATTGGCAGCGGCCCGGGCAAGACCCTGATACTGGGACAAGTTGGCGTTCGCGGTTTGCGGCTGGTTCGGCTTCGCCTGGGCTGAGAGCCATCGCTCTTGTTGGCGCGCAAAGTCAAACGCCAGGCGCACAACTTCGTCGGCGGTGCGGCGATTGTTGTCTGCGAACGCCAGGTCAACCGGGTCGGTCGCGATTTGCTGCTCGACAGAAGCGGCTTGCCGGTACCAATCGATGGTCTTGGATAAGAACTGAACGACATCCGACGAACTAGGGGGCGCAGACGCACTCTGTCCGAGCGTTCGAGAGGCAAAAGCAATTAGCCATGCCCCTAGGAAGAGTGCGGCTGCAGACCTGCTGTGCTTCAGAAGCTGTCTGGACCAGGGCTTTTTTTCTGACTTCAAGAACGGCGCCATCGCACGCTCATCTCGCTGCTCGCGACCTTGTGAATGATTTTCATCCAATGATTTTTGTCCCCTCGAGTGCTCCGAATTGGATGCGTTCAATGGGGCGGTGGTAGGCTCCACGGTGCCTTCACTCCCATTGTGATTTATGGCGTTCGAGCCACCAGCATGCAGGATTCCCCTTCTGCGGGAAAATTGACCGGCTGCACGTTTTCTGAACCGTTCCCATCAAGTCATATTCGACCTTGCTGCCCTTCAAAGGTGTAGCCAGAAACTGATTAACTTCCACGACGCCAAACGCCGTCCCACGCGAAAGACGAAAGCGCATGACCGCCCAGTCGCCGACATACAGCAATTCCAGCAGGACGACGATCACAATTGCAACTCGGCCCAATCGCCGCGCCCAGACGCCTATCACGCCGAGTACTCCGTGCGCATAAAGAGAAAATAAGCCTTAGCCGAAGATTTCATAACGGCGCCTGACTCCCCGCCAGCATCAGAAGCGTACGTCCCGATAGAAGATGCAGTGGCTTTCCAAGTACCAGGAAACGATGAAGAGCACGAGCATAATGCTTGAAGCCCAAACGAACAGTTGAACGGGAAGTGTGGTCACGAGCCGAGCGTTGCCAGCGTATGGCTCAGGCATTGCGCGCAGAAAAATCAATCCACTTATGAGAGATAGCCCGGCTGCAACCATCAATAGACCGAGACAGTCGCAAATCCTCTGATGCATATCACTGGTTGGAACCAGAAAAGCGGTCATGAATAAAGCGTACAAACAGAGAATGCAGAAAATGAACGTGACCGGCTTGGCGAGCTCTATCAACACGCTCCGACCCTCGCACGAACAGACCAGTTTACCGCCATTCCGGGCCTCCTGGCGAAAGCCTGGCACGTTCTCTTCTGCACCTGAGAGCATAAGGCTCGAACTCGCTCTCTGATAATCTATTGAGAACAAGATACGGAGAGGTGGCCGAGTGGTTGATGGCACCGGTCTTGAAAACCGGCATACCCGGAAGGGTATCGGGGGTTCGAATCCCCCCCTCTCCGCCAGTTCCTGCTCGATGGGCGACTGCGAACCTTTGAACTTGCTTCCTCTCAGCGTGAGAAGTCACTTGGTGAGGCGCGCCAGAACCGGTCCCAGGATTGCCAAGAGGAGCACGTAGGCGGCCGCGAGCGGTCCCAGGCTTGGTTCGAGTGCTGCTCCCAGACCTGCAATCACAATCGAGAACTCTCCGCGCGCGACCAATGCCGTCCCCGCCCGCAAAGCTCCTTGCTTATCGGCGCCGGCTCGCTTCGCTGCCCAATATCCAGTGAGCACTTTCGTCAAAGCCGTGACCAAGCCCAATGCCAGCGCGACCGGAAGCGCTGCAGGCAACGAGGCGGGATCGATCTGCAATCCGAAAAAGAAAAAGAAAGTCGCGGCGAAGAGATCGCGTAGCGGAGCGAGAAGCCTATGCGACTGTTCGGCGATGGGTCCGGATAGAGCGATGCCAACCAGAAACGCGCCGATGGCCGCCGACACCCGGAAGCGTTCAGCCAAACCAGCCACGAGAAGTACGGTGCCAAAGGTTGTCAGCAAAATGATCTCGTCCGACTCATGGGCGAGAAACTGGCTGAGCTGCTGTCCATACTTCAGGGCCACAAAGAGCACGAGCAGGACCACCGCGACCGCAACCGAGACCGAGATCGCAATCTTCGCCGGGCCGCCGCCCAGAAGCAACACTCCGACCAGAGGGAGATACACAGCCATGGTCAGATCTTCGAGGACAAGAACTGCCAGGACCGTCGGTGTCTCCGGATTGTTGATTCGGCGCAGTTCCTGGAGCACCTTCGCGATCACGCCCGACGATGAGATGTAGGTGATGCCACCCAGCAGGACAGCAGCCAGCGGCTTCCATCTCAGAAGAAGCCCGGCCACAAGCCCGGGCGTGAAATTCAAAAGAAGATCCGCAATGCCTGCTGGTAGCCCGAAGCGCAGGTTCTTCTTCAAGTCTTCGCCGCTATATTCCAATCCCAGCATGAAGAGCAGCAACAGGACGCCAATCTCTGCCCCAGTTCCAATGAATTCCTGGCTGAGGGAAAGAGGAAGCAGGCCACCGTTACCGAGGGCAAGCCCGGCTAACAGGTAAAGAGGAATGGCGGAGAAGCACCATCGGTTCGCCAGCCGCGCAAGAATTGCCAGCAGAACGATGGCAGCGCCGATCTCCTCAAACAAATGGGAAGCATCATGGGGGGCAGCGGTCATACTCTATAGGAAGAATAAACTAAGGCCACCGCCGCGGAAGAGACCCGCCTCACCCGCAACCCGACGCCAGATAACAATTGTTATTAGTTATTTGTCACTCCTGGTGACTTATGGCAACCAGCACAGGAGTCGCGGGGGCCAATATCGAAGAATGTGCAAATCTAGCGGGTTGCTTGAAATTTTCGGCAGGCTCCCAATTCGCCAATCCAAACCACGCTGAATGCAATTAAAGTATTACAGTTCAATTGTTTACGGACGTTCCGCCAGCCGTTCCATTGCCGGCGCAATGATTGAGAACGCGAGTGACGAGCATCACCATGCACGGTTCCACAGCCTTTCCACAGCAACATCATTGCCAATTGTGACGGAGTAAACATGCTATTCCGGTGATGCCATGCCGTCTGCGAGCATCGATTCGAAGCGCGTCGAATTCTTCAGGAACGCCAGATTCACACGGCCAGTGGGGCCGTTGCGCTGCTTGGCGATGATTAGTTCCGCCTTACCTTGCAGGTCGGGATCATCCTGCTTGTAAACCTCTTCGCGGAAAATGAAGGCCACGACGTCGGCGTCCTGCTCGATTGATCCCGATTCGCGCAGGTCGGAGAGCTGGGGACGGTGATCGCCACCCCGACTTTCGGGTGCGCGGCTTAATTGGGAGAGTGCAACCACGGGGACCGTGAGTTCTTTCGCCAATGCTTTCAGGCCACGCGAGATGGCGGAAACTTCCTGGGTGCGATTTTCATAGCGCCTGCCGCCGCCCGACATTAGTTGCAGATAGTCCACGATTAACAAGTCAAGTTTGCCTTGTGATTGTTGCAAGCGGCGCGCCTTGGCTCGCATTTCGCTTAGCGAGATGCCAGGTGTATCGTCGATGAAAATCGGCGCATGCGCTAATTGCTCCATAGCATTTACAACTTTAGTCATGTCGTCGCGCCAGAGCGAACCGGTGCGCATCTTATGCGAATCGACCCGGGCTCGCGAGCACAGCAGGCGCAAGAGCAATGCTTCGCGCGACATTTCCAGCGAGAACATGCCAACCACTTTCTGGTCTTCAATGGATGCGTTCTCGGCGATGTTCATGGCGAACGCGGTTTTTCCCATCGACGGGCGGGCGGCGATAATGATCAGGTCTGAGCGCTGGAAGCCGCTGGTCATCTCGTCTAGGTCGGTGTAGTGAGTGGCCAGACCCGTAATGCGCTGGCCGCGCTGCAGTAGCGCATCCACCGAGCCGAAAGATTCTTTGACGATCTCCTGCACGCCCATGAAGCCGCGGCCGATTCGCTTTTCGGAAAGCTGGAAGATGGCGGCTTCGGCGTCATTCAGAATTTCTTCGGCCGGATCGCTTTGATCGGAGGCGCGCGCGATAGCGGCGTTGGCAGCATGAATCAGCCCCCGCAACAGCGCCTTGTCGCGGACGATTTTGATGTAATGCTCGATACTCGGCCGGTCGGGAACGCCGTCCACCAACCCGGAAATGTACCCAACGTCGCCAATCGCCTCCAGTTCCTTGCGTCGATCCAGCTCTTCGACAAGAGTAATCATGTCGATCGGCCGCGAAGATTCGGACAGATCCACCATGCGAGTGAAGATCCGGCGATGAGAATCGAGCGAGAAGTCCTCCGGCTTCAAATGCTCGGCGGCTTCGTTGTACGCCAGATTGTCGAGCAGGATCGCGCCCAGGATGGAGCGCTCGGCTTCCACGTTCGCCGGAAGGGTGTGAGCGGGACTGTAATCAGCGGTTGCCAAAGTTATTTACTTGCCCGGGCGAAGTGTTTAAGAACGTGAGAGCGATACTACTCACGGACGAGTTGTGAATGCACAGCAAGATCTTCGGAAAACGAAGAACAAATTGAATTCTTTCGGTGGTCCAGTTGCGTGGCAAAAACTGAATTGTCCAACGCCGTTCCATTCAGTCGAAGTATAGGTGAAATAAAAGCGAAGATCAATTTGAGGAAGCATCTCCTAGGAAAACACCTTCGCGATGTCCTTAGATCAGTCTTGATACGTGAAATCCGTGGCGGATTGCTCTTCCAGCCAAAAAATAAATGCGGCCCAGGCCAGCCACCCGGGCCGCATGCTTGTGGATGTCTTGTTCGCGCTCTCACTGCCCAATGCAGTAAGGCGCCGTCGTGAAACCGCATTCGCGGAGGAACGCTCGTTTCTCGGCGCGCCCTTCAAGTCTTCTATTCGCGGACCTGAGCCCACGTTCGATGACTTGCAGTGATTGCTCAAGTTGACGGCTCAGTCCCTGTAAGAGGACTATTCGAGGAGGCCGCGGGCCCGGCATCCCAGAACCTCCCATTCGGCATTCTGCCGTGACATGTCCTGGGAAACCCTCCGGCAGTTCACTCTCGAGGACCACCGGAAACGTCAACTCGGCCGCAATCTGACAGCGCTCAAGACACCGCACATCTGCGCTGGCGATACTTTGCTTCAGCAATCGAATCATCGCAACAGAAAATCGCTGCTCCCTTGTGCACAAACTGTGGAGGACAAGACTTCTTTGTGGAAACCGCAGGAAAAACGGAAAAGAATCCGTGACATCGCGAGGCACAATCACATGACGGCGACACCGTAAAATACTGCCGAACGGCCGAGGTTTACCTGAAAAGCGTTCTTGAGTAGTTCGCCGCTTCTCGTCTGGCCCGCCAACGACGGCACCATCGCACCGCGTGCGTCGCCGGAAAAAACAGCCACGCCAGAACTAGAGCAATTGCAATCGCCAACTTCATACAAGCTCCAAGAGCAAAAACTTTCGATCGCACTAAAAATACGAATCACGAAAACGCGATGAAGCGTCCTCAATCCACATGCTCACCCACTTCAAATCCCTCTTCTGCCCTGGGCAGGACATCCCGCTCGCCCGCGATCCAGACATACAACGTCGGCAACAGGAAGATGCTCATCACGAGAGCGGCGATTAGCCCTCCAACAATTACGATCGCAAACGGCCGCTGCGAGTCCGACCCAATCGCATGGGATAGCGCAGCTGGCAAGAGTCCGAGCGTTGCCACCAGCATGGTCATCATGATCGGGCGCAGCCTCAAAACAGCCCCCTCCACGGCGGCATCCTCGATGGAATATCTTCGTGCTCGAAGCTGATTGATGTATTCCAGCATGATGACTCCAGTCTGCACGCACACGCCGAACAACGCCAGAAAGCCCACACCAGAGGAAACACTGAAATGGGTGCCAGTCATGAGCAGAGCCAGCAGACCCCCAATCGGCGCCACCGCTATGTTTAACAGAATCAACAGCGACCACTTGAAGGATTTGAACATCGTGTAAAGCAGGATGAAGATAATGAGAATCGTTACTGGCAGGACAATAAGTAGACGCGCGTTGGCCCGCTTCTGGCTGGCGTATTCCCCCTCCCACTTGACCCCGTATCCGAGCGGCAATTTGATTTGCTCATCGACCTTTTTCATCGCCTCTTCTACCGTGCTACCGAGATCGCGCCCGCGGACGCTGTATTTCACGGCGATATAGCGCCGGTTCCCTTCGCGATAGATCTCGGAACCGCCATCCTCTTCTTTGATCTTGCAAAGCTGCGCCAACGATACGCGCTCCCCGGTGGGTGCAAGCAGGCGAATGTTTTCGATCGCTTCTTTGGTATTCCGGTATTGCGGAAGATAGCGAAGGACAAGGTCATAACGTGCCTCGCCCTGGAGGACCTGGGTCAGTGCGTTGCCGCCAACCGCAGTCTGAATGGCGTCCTGCACATCGGAGACGTTGATCTGATAGCGAGCTGCTTGATCGCGGTCCACGGTCACATTCAGATTGGGCTGGCCGAGCACTCGCAGCACTCCAAGGTCCTCAATGCCTTTGACGTGACTCAAAATGCCGACGATCTCGTCGGCCTTTTCTTCAAGAACTCTCAGGTCGTCGCCGAAGACCTTGGTGGCAAGCTCGCCCTTTACCCCACTGACCGCTTCCTCCATGTTGTCTTCAATAGGCTGCGAGAAGCCCCAGACGACACCCGGGATCTTGTCCAACTCGCGATTCATGGCCGCAATGAGTTCATCCTTGTTCTCGTGGAAGACGGGACGCCACTGATCTTTTGGTTTCAAGTCAACAAAATATTCGGTATTGAAGAAGCCCGTTGTATCGGTTCCGTCATCTGGACGCCCCACTTGGCTGGTGCATTGCGGGACCTCGGGAAAAGAGCAAAGCACGATTCGCGCCTGGTTCGCGACGCGTATTCCTTCGTCCGGGCCGGCGCTGGGAGCAAGTGTGCCGCGAACCCAAAGGGCGCCTTCATCCAAGTGAGGCAAAAATTCGGAGCCGATGACACCGCTAAAAGCGAGGAAACCGGCCAAACCGATTCCGAATACGCCCACTCCGACGGTGATGAAGCGATGGCGAATAGCCCAACGAACCGCGACGCGGTACTGACTGATCACGAATTCCATGACCGGGTTATGCCATTCTTTTGCTCCCTTCGCGAAAGCGAAACTTGCCAACACGGGGGCAATCACGATGGAAAAGATCAACGCACCGAGTAGCGCGAACGCGACCGTCCATGCCATGGGATGGAACAACCGCCCTTCTACTCTCTGCAGCGTGAAGATCGGCAAGTAAGCGGTAATGATGATGCCGATGGCATAGAACACCGGGCGTTGGACTTCGTGGGATGCGTCACTGATCTTTTCGGCGGGAGTCTTCATTCCGTTGGTTTGGCCCAAATGGCGCACGATATTTTCAACCATCACTACGGCACCATCGACGACCATGCCAAAATCGAGCGCACCGAGTGACAGAAGATTCGCAGGGATCTGGCGCAGGTCCAGGCAAATCGAAGCAAAGAGCAAAGAAAACGGAATCGTCGCAGCGACGATCAGAGCGCCCCGGATATTGCCGAGAAAGAGGAACAGAACGATCGATACCAGGATCATTCCTTCGGTAAGGTTGTGGAGGACCGTGTGAGAAGTAAAGTGCACGAGATCACGGCGATCGATGAAAGGGACGACTTTCACGCCCGGGGGCAAGATGTGAGTGTTGAGCTCGTCGACTTTATTGTGAATACCTTCGAGAGCGGCATCTGCCGCTGCGCCCTTCCGCAATAGCACGATGCCGGAGATGACATCGTCGTTATCGATAATCTTTCCATCCTCGCGGTGAATGGCTTTCGCGAACTGGCCGAGTCGAATCTTCGGGCCCTGTTCGACGACGGCGATGTCCTTGACCCGGAGCGGTGTGCCGTTCTTGGTCAGGATGACCGTCTGCTCGATGTCCTGAGTTCGGTCCACTAGCCCAACCGAGCGGACATTAATCTGCTGCAAACCCGCCTGTATGAAGCTTCCACCTGCATTCCCGTTACTGTTGGTTAGCTGCTGCTCGATCTGGGCCAAGCTCAATCCGTAGGCGACAAGCTTATTGGGGTCGAGACGGACCTGATATTCGCGGGTTGGGCCGCCGAAGCTGGCCACATCGACAATGTTGGGGACAGCTTTGAAATTCTTTTCGATGACCCAGTCTTCAATGGATTTCAGTTCCATCGGGTCATAGGCCGGATTGGTGCTGTGCAGGGTGAAGAAATAGATCTGGCCGACCGGGCTCCAGTCTGTGCCCATCTGCGGGTTCACACCCGGTGGCAAAGTCACTTGACTCAGACGTTCCAAAACCCGTTCGCGATTCCAGGCGTCGTCGGACTCGTCATCGAAGATGAGTTTTAGATCCGACAAGCCGAACAGCGAGAACGAACGCAGGTGAACAACCTGCGGGATCCCGTTCATGACCACCTCAAGCGGAATCGTAACCTGCTGTTCGATCTGCTCTGCGGAAATCCCCGGCCATTGGGTAATTATCTCGACGTAGTTGTCGGCCACGTCGGGATACGCTTCGATTGGCAGGCGCTCAAACGAAACGATCCCGGCGGCGAAAAGGATCAGCGCCAGGCCTACGACCAGCCACCGGTTGCTGAGAGCAAAGTCAACGACTCGACGAATCATTTATTGCTCCACAGTGTTTTGTAGCGACAGAGCATTTGAGACGACTTGATCCCCGGGTTTGACCCCTGAGACTACCTCCTGCATGTTGTCGGGAAGCATGTTCCCGGTAACTATTTCCAAGCGTTTGAAGTGTCCGGAACCAATTGGCGTGTAAACCCACTGGCGGTCGTGCAGGTGCAGAATCGCACTTGCCGGGATGGCGGCGTAGGTTTCAGGCAGCTTGCCATAGAATGTCGCAGTAACAAACATCCCGACGCGCATCAGTCCCGGGTTAGGGACTTCAATTCGGACTTTGGCAGTGCGGATATTGGGATCGAGAACCGGCAGGATGTTATCGATCCGGCCCTTGAAAGCCTTGCCTGGGTAGGCGTTCAGGCGAATGTCCGCGGTCTCGCCGACTCGCACTGCATCGAGATCATTTTCGTAAACGTCACAAATAATCCAGACATAAGAAAGATCGGAAATGGTGAATGGATTCGGACCAGACAAACCCTGAATGCCGCCAGCGTTCGTAATCTGCTGATCCGTGATTACCCCGGATATGGGTGCGGTAACGTCGACGATCCCCGAAGGGTGGTCCTTATCGATATTAAGAAGGTGCAGTTGTTCGATTGCGGCGTCCAGATCGGTTTTGGTGTCCTGTTCTGCAGCCTCCGCCTGTTCGAGGGCGCTTTTGGCAACAGCGCCCTTGTCGTAAAGAATTTGCGCTCGTTCGAGCTGTACCCGCGCTAAGCGCTCGTCGTTCACCGCTTTCCGATAAATCTGGTAAGCTCCCGAAACATCGTTGCTCTGAACTCTGAGCAACAGTTGGCCTTTCGTTACCAAATCACCAAGTCGAGCCTTGACTTCCACAACTCGCCCCGCCGCAAGCGAGATTACAGGCACGGCGCGCGCGATATCGGGCTGCACGACGCCGGTCACATTCAGAGCGGGTGCGGCCTTGTATTCAGTTGCTGTCACCAACGGAAACAGTTCGGGATGGTCTACCTTAAAGTTATTGGCGTCCAAATCAGCTTCTACGACTGCCTTGGGCGGTGCTTCTGCTTTTGGATCGGCCTTGCCTTCATTGCACCCGAGGAAGAACACGCTCGACAGCAGGCAAAGAGTCGCAGCCAGAGTTGTGACGACAAATCTGGATGTCATTTTCATGGAATTACCTCCCGGCCTACGGCCATATTCAATTGAGCCGCCGCCGTCAAGTACGAGCCAACCAAGTTCACATAGTTCAACTGCACACCGCGGTACTCCGACTGTGCATTCAGAAAATCCAGCAACGAAGCTCCACCGTTTTGATAAGAAAAGAAGATCGTGTCCCGCACCCGCAACGATTGTTGCAGGTACTTGGCCTTGTAGGGCCGTAACAGAGTCAGATTGCTGGCGATCGTGGCGTAGCCGGAATCTACGTCGCTCAGCACCCCTGCTTCGGCTGCGTCGCGCAATCTCTCATTACGCGTGATATCGATCTGCGTGCGCAGCTTCTCTCCCTGGTTGCGGTCGAAGACGCGCAATGGAACGCTCACGCTGACGCCGACAGTATTTATGGCAAATGGATTGTTGGTAGAAGAGTTGTGCGTGTACCATACGCTGAACGTGGGATCGGTCGAACCGTTCGAAACTGCCAATTGGTGATCGGTCTTCGATTTGTCGACGGCTTCCGCGGCCGTTTTCAGATCCGGCCGAGTATCCAGAGCGATCTTTCGAAACTCGTCTCGAGTCATCAGTTGATCGTTGAAATCGAATGTCCCGACGACGTCAAATTGTTCAATCGGACTTCGATCATTCAGCAGCGTGAGCAACTGGATCTTCGCGGTGCGCAGATTGACCTCCGCGGTTTGCACGTCTGATTCGTACTGCACGCGCTGCAGTTCCAATCGATCGAGATCGATTTGGGCGATGTCGCCAGCCTGATATCGATTTCTGCTGATCTCGAGCACGTGGTCGTAATAGTCAAGGTCATCTTTGGCTAGCTGCAGCACGGCTTTCGCTTGCATGGTCGACACAAATGCGGAGCGCAAGTTGAAGAGCAGAGTTCTCTCCAAGTCGGCGTGAGTCGATTCGGCAATCAGGGTCGCCTTTTGTTGGCTTTCTCTACGCAAATCGCGTTTGTGCCGCCGTTCGAGCAAATAACTGATCTCTGGAGTCTCAAAAGTCCCCGCGAATGGCTCCCAGACGCCGTGACTAGGAGCGATTTGGGTCCCGTCCGCCGATAGGGTGAACGTCGGGTTCGGGCGCAGGAACGCGGTAATCTCCTCGGCTTTCGACTCGTCGATATTCAGGCGGTCTGCCAACAGCGTCGGGTTGCTCTGCTCGAACCGTGCGCGCACCTGTTCCCAAGTCAAAGCCTGCTGCGCACCAGCTTTCAGGCCGCAGCAGAGCAAAACAAAAAGCCCGGAACATCTCCAAAGGGTCTGGTTCATTCAGTACTCCGCAAATCGATTGTTGCCGGGCTAAGCCGGTAACAGATAGGCCACAGCGAAACACATTGCCTATCGCAACCACACGGGGCTCACTTCGAACCGGGGAATGCAACGCAGAACTAGGCGGCGAAACTAACGCGTTCCCCGAGGTACGGGAACGGTGGGGCGCGAGAAGCGCGCTCGCCGGAGTGCGCTTGTTGGGGAAGGGCGACCGGCACAACCAAGACTCGTCCGCAATCCTGGTCATTGAAACCAAACGGCACAGGGGAAATCCAAGCTGGCAAGGCGCCAGCGATGCTTGGGGCGGCGGTTGACTTATCACCGACGGCCTGCTTGACCATTCGCTTCGAAGAACTGGATTCTTCAATTTCCTGCCGCATCGCGTGCAGGTCGTCGGTAGCCGAAATCACGGGGAAGAGCAACACCAGAACGCAACTCAAAAGCAGAAAGGGACGAATCCGATTCAAGCGACAGCCGTCCGCCGGGCAAACCGATTCGTGGCGCCACATCCAGATAGCGGGTAACGCTAGTGTCAGCCAAACGAGATTGAGCATTAATTCCATTGTGCCGCGGAACAACTCAAACAAAGCCAGCGACCTGAAGCAAGCGTACCTTAATATTCAGATTTAATAAGTCTTGCAAAATATCAAACACAAGTCAATGTAAACGCAAGGACTTGTACGCTGGTGCGCACAGTGGCAAGGGAAAAAAGAAAGGCACGACCTGAAGTCGTGCCCTTCCCAGTTTGATTCCCTCTCTGACTCCGCGCCTCTGTGGTGAAAAGCCCCTAATCCCTCACCCCGTCCATGAACGCGCGCAACTTCCGCGAACGCGATGGATGGCGCAACTTGCGTAGCGCTTTGGCTTCGATCTGGCGGATGCGCTCGCGAGTCACGGCGAACGATTGGCCTACTTCTTCCAGCGTGTGCTCGCTGCCATCTTCTAGGCCGAAGCGCATCTTGATCACTTTTTCTTCGCGTGGCGTTAGGGTGCGGAGCACCTGCGAAGTCTGGTCTTTCAAGTTGACGTTGATCACGGCCTCGGCTGGCGAGACCACGGCGCGGTCCTCGATGAAGTCGCCCAGATGCGAATCTTCCTCTTCGCCAATCGGGGTTTCGAGGGAGATCGGTTCCTGCGCGATCTTGAGTACCTTGCGCACCTTGGCCACCGGAATGTCCATACGTTTGGCAATTTCTTCCGAGGTAGGCTCGCGTCCCAGTTCCTGCACCAACTGCCGCGAAGTGCGGATCAGCTTGTTGATCGTTTCGATCATGTGCACCGGGATGCGAATCGTACGCGCTTGATCAGCGATGGCACGAGTAATGGCCTGCCGAATCCACCACGTGGCGTAAGTGGAGAACTTATAACCGCGCCGGTATTCGAATTTGTCCACGGCTTTCATCAGGCCGATGTTGCCTTCCTGAATCAGATCGAGGAACTGCAAGCCGCGGTTGGTGTACTTTTTCGCAATCGAAACGACCAGACGGAGGTTGGCCTCAATCAGCTCGCGCTTGGCCTGCTCCGCATCCATGTCGCCCTGGATGATCTCGCGCTGGGTGCGCTTGAGCTCCTGGAACGACACTCCGGCTTCGATTTCGAGCTTCTCCAGTTCGGTGCGGATGGCTCGCGACTGCCGCCGATATTCTTTGCGCTGCTCTTCACTTCGCGTCGCGTCGGCTTTTTTTTCCAGATTCGTCGACTGCCGGTCAAGCGAACGCATCATGTCGACGGTTTTGTTGGCCCGGTCGATGAGGCGCTTGCGCTCGGTGTTGGTAAATCCCAGTCTCCGGACGCACAGCGACACATCAACGATGGCGCGAGCCAACGCGATGCGGTAGCGGCGATAGTCCTTGGGACGCTTCTTCTGCGAGACTGCGGCAAACTTCTCCAGAAGTTGATTGGCCTTTTTGTAGGCCTTGGCCAAGTCGTCGATCTTCCCAGTGAACTCTTTCAGCCGGTTCTGCAGAATTTCGTCTGTGATTTCCTCCTCATCGAAGGTGACGACTTCCTTGATGGAGCGGACGCCCTTCTTGAGATCCTCGCCCATCGCCAGCAGTTCGTTGATGACAATCGGTGAGCGGGAAAGTGCCTTCAGAACACGCAGTTGACCACGCTCAATGCGCTTGGCGATTTCAACTTCGCCTTCGCGTGTAAGCAGTGGAACCGTGCCCATCTCGCGCAGATACATGCGGACGGGGTCGTTGGTTTTTTCTAAAGCGCCGGGAGTTAAATCGAGTTCGACGTCCTCGCCGACTTCGTCTTCGTCGAACTTCTTATCGAGCGCGGAGGAGGGAAGTTTTGGTCCCTCCAGCACATCGATTCCTTGCGTACCAATCGTCGTGAGCAGATCGTCCAGGTCCTCAGGAGAGTGCACATCGTGCGGGATGAGATCGTTCACCTGGTCATAGGTGAGATATCCCTTTTCCTTGCCTGTATCGATCAGCTTTTTAATGTCGTCGTACTTGTCGTCAAGAGCCAAGACGGATTATCCTCAAGTCGTCCCATGGAAGGACGTCGAAACGTCGTTTATTGCGGTGGGAACGTGAAGTGGCGGGGTTAGCGCCGACACAAACCTTAAAAGTATAGCACGGAAAAAGCCTCGTACCAGACACAAAGTCGCTGCCAGAAACCGCCCGCCGCCTATGTTGCCCGCCGTTAATAACTTAGATGGCGCAACAGCCCATTTAGTTTCAAGGCTCTCCATTTAGTTTCAACGCCCTAGCTTGATTCATGCGGGCCTCTGGACCGCCCCTTGATCCGATAAACCAGGGTCCATGAGGGCCCGCTTCAGCCGGTCTTTTTCTCGCAGCAAGAAGCGCAACTCCTCGGGTTCGTGCTTTTTGGCGGATTGAAGCTCTCGCTGAACCGCATCCATTTGACGTCTGAACTGGATGCGCCGCAGAGCCCGTACGGCGCCCTCCAAGCGCTCGGCCGTGAGTTCCTCCTCCTCTTTCATCAGGATTGCCGCCAAAAGACTGCGGTCGGAGTCGGGCAGCGGCAATTCCATAACATGAACCGCTTCCCCGGCAGCATTCAGCAAGTATTCGATGAGCGATTCCGTTGCTAGTCCGACGTGCAGGCTCTCGTTCGTGAGCACAAAATGCGCCTGACGAGCCGGATCGAACTCTTCCTCGGTACCATCGCGCGCTGAGATACGTTCTTCCGACGTCTGCATCTCGCCGGCCGAGGTCAACGCGCGGATCAAGAGCTTTTCTGCATCGGTGACTTGCGCCTCAACCGTCGCTTTCAGGCTGGCCGTCGAGCGGTTGGCGGCCACATGCTTGAGTTCCTGCCGTAGAACGGCAGAATCGATCCCCAGCTTTTGCGCGATCTCGCGAGCCAGTTCGTCGCGGACGATCCGGCTGGGCACTCGCTGGATATGCGGCAGAAGGTAATTCAGCGCCTTCACTTTTCCTTCCGCACTGCGAATAGGGAATTGGCTGCGGGCGCGCTCGATCAAGTAGTCAAAATAGCGCTGCGAGTGCTTCAGCGCCTCGCCGTAGGCATCTTTGCCTTTGCGACGGATGAAAAGATCAGGGTCGAAGCCAGCTTCGAGAGTCAATACTTTGATCTGGAATTCCTCTTCGACCAGCAGACCCAGGGTGCGCTCCGTAGCCTTGGTGCCGGCTGTGTCGGGATCAAAATTCACCACTACATTCTTGCTGAAGCGGCCCAGCAATTTGGCTTGCAGTTCGGTGAAAGCCGTTCCGGAACTGGCGATCACGTTATGAAACCCGGCGGCGTAGACCGAAATGCAGTCCATCTGGCCTTCGACCAGAATGGCGTAATCCAGCTTCCGAATGGCTTCTTTGGCCTGGTCGAGATTGAACAGCACGCGCGACTTGGAATAAATCGCGGTTTCAGGTGAGTTGAAGTATTTCGGCCCGGCCTTATCGTCGGTCGAAAGCGTGCGTCCGGTGAAGGCTATGACCCGTCCGGCCTCGTTGGTGATGGGGAACATGACCCGGTTGCGGAACTTGGAGTAAATATCGGCGAGGCTGGCTTCAGGCTTCGGGCTTCGGGCTTCCGGTCCTTCGTCATTCCCCGCCCCACGCTTTCCTTGGTCGTCCTCCCTTTCTTTGTCATCCCGAGCGGAGTCAAGGGACCTTGCGTCTTGCTGAGAGCCGACAGCTGACGGCTGAGAGCTTTCTTTCCACGAGAACAGTCCGCTCTTGCGGAGCGCTTCCTCCTCAAACTCCCCCTTCAAGCGGTCTTTCAAGAAGAACCCCGAATCGGGGGCGTAGCCGATGCGGAAAGCCTTGATGACATCCGGGGTCAAGCCGCGTCCAGTGAGATATTCGCGGGCACGAGCACCCTCGGGCCGTCGCAGGCACTCTTGAAAAAATGCCGTGGCACGCTCGTGGAGTTCGAGCAGGACCATGCGCAGCTTCGCTTCTTCGACTTCCGCAGGACTACTGTAGCTAAGTTTTGGAAGGGCGATTCCCAGCTTCTGCGCTATTGTCCTCACGGCCTCCGGGAACGTGATGTTTTCGATCTTCTGGACAAAACTGAAGACATCGCCCGAAACCCCGCACCCAAAGCAGTGATAGAACTGCCGCGTGGCATGAACGGAAAATGAAGGCGTTTTCTCGTCGTGGAACGGACAAAGTCCTGAGAAATTCTGCGCTCCGGCCTTCTTCAGTTTGACGTAGTCGCCGACCACACGGACGATGTCCGCCTGCTGCTTAACGATTTCCTTGAAGTCGCCGGCGTCGGTCATGAGTGGAGACAGCTCTCCGCAGGAATTCTGCGGGAAAGAGGAGCTGAAAGGAATATAGCAGCAGCTTTGGGGTGGCGGAAAAGCTGTGAATTTTGACAGTTAACGGTTGACGACGGAGGAAAACGCCGATTTATTCAGCTCTTGTTTCTTTCTATCCCCCCCAACGCATTCAGGTCCTCCCTTGTCTGATCCGCAATTGACGACATATCAGCTACCGTGGCCACGTGCACGCTATTGTCGTTGAAGGCATCGAGCGCAAACTCGATGTCGGGACTTGCGCGATCAAGGTCGTTTGCGACAACCGCGGTAAGCAGAGCGCGTGAACCGTTCCTGGCATGGATGGAATCCGCAACCTTAGGAAAGCGGTGCGCAAGAATAACCGCCTGATTGGTGTTTGTTTTTAGAGGTACGGCTTGAAAGAATCGGACCTCGGTGCCGACCACATATCCAAAATCAAAAACTAGCGGGTCGCCCCTCTTTTTCGTGTATTCTGCTGCCGCGGTTTTCTCTATGCACAAACCCCATATTCCGGCTCGGGTGAAAGCGTCTTTTATCTGATGGTGGATTATGGCGTACTCGCCCTTTTGGCGGCCAGCGGCGGGCAATGACTCCAGTTGCGGCTCTTCCAGATAGATTGATCGCAGCCTTTCAAGCTCTCGGGTTGGCTCCGCCGCCAGGCATACGTGCCGGGCAGAGATCTGGATCATGTTCGCGAACGACTCTTCAAACTTACGCACCAACAAGGCGACATCCTGAGAATGCCGCAATTGCATTCGGATATAGGGTTCGAGATCCTGCAACACTTCGATATCCACTTCTTTGTCGAGGCGGTACACGCGGCCCCAATCGCTCGTCATACGCACGTCAGCGTATCCGAAACCATGGGGCTGCGGTTCGAACAACAGCACTCCGATATCCACAAACTGCCCGCTCACCAGGTAAGGAACATACCGTAATAGATAGAACTCGAGTTTCAGGTCAGTCGTTGACATTGGGATCAACTTCACGCGTCTTCCTTCCAGTTCGGAAATGGCTGTCTCGCGGACATCCGAAAGGCTACGATCAGCTCGCGTACTCTCGCTCTTCGATCAAGCAGGCAGCGGACCAGCTCTTCGAGCGCGCCCCAATCACTGGCATACCATTCTGGCGGAATTTCAGCAGCACAGTTCCAGATTATGCTTTCATTCATTTCTTCTATCGTCGCGAGCCATGGCTGAAATGAATCCCACCCGCGCACGTTCAAGTACACTTCGTTTTGCGCGTAGACTCCACGCAACGGATAGTCGGGAAATGTCCATTCGCCGGCGTTGAAGCAGTATCCCTGATCGATAAAAGTTACTGTGTACTTTCGCTCTCGCATCCTCCGCCAAAACGCTGCTTGCCTGCCATTCGAATTCGCGGTCCATTTATCGAGCGCCAGCATTCCGGCAAAGGTTCCCAGATTTCGCACTCGTTCCAGCATGGTTACAGGAAAATAATCAAAGATCTGTCCTTGCAGCGGATCGACTACATATCGCGAGCCGAATTGCAGGCCAGGCTGGCACCGAATCACGCTGCCGGAGAGTTGAATGTTGAGATCAGACGAATTTTCCACCAACCAATCGCCTACTTCGACGACCTCCGTGGATGGAACGGGCAATCCGGCAGCCTCGGCGAGTCGCGTTGCGAGTAACTCATTGGCCAGCACGCGCAAATGCTGAGGGTTGTTGCGAAACTTGACCACGTAGAAATTTCCATCGGAGCAGCGCATCATATGCCCCTGTGCACCGCCTCGCATTCGTCGCACGTGTTGCACGGCAAGCACTGCCAAAAGGCAAGTCCTCGAAACTACCCAAAAGGCTGCATGCTATTCCTACTTTCGAGGACTTGGATGTGATGCCTGGACATTAAAGGGCTGTGGATTTAGTGGGGAAGTGGTTTGTGGGCATTTTGGTGACTCAAGCCGACAGTAGATTCTTCGCTTCGCTCGGAATGACAATGGGCGTGGAACTAGACTCGCAACTCGACGACAGTCGCGCCCCCCCCGCCTTCATTCTGCGCAGGCTCGGTAACAGATTCTACGTGGGGATGCTTCTGCAGATACTGACGCAGCGCCTTTCGGAGAATTCCCATACCGCTGCCGTGAACGACCCGGACGCGAGGCAGCCCGGCCAGGAAGGCGCGGTCCACGAATTTCTCCACTTCTCGCGTGGCATCGTCGACGGTACGCCCGATCACGTTGATCTCTGACGACATGCTCTGGCTCTCGCTTTCCAGCGACACCGAGATTCCACGCGCACGCGCGGCTTTGACGGGAGAATCTGAAGCGTGCACCAGCACATCCGCAATGTCATCGCGCGCAATCTTCATCTTCATGGCGCCGATCTCGACCTCGAAGTGGTTGTCATCAATTCGACGTGCCACCACAGCTGGCCGGCCGACCGACTTCAGCTTCACTGTGTCGCCCTCGGAGACGTGCTTCACTAGCCGCGGCTGGGCATGAGGGTCGCCCTGGTCGGCGCCGCTAGTGTGGGCCACTACCGAAGAATCGAACTGCTCGCGAAATTCGCGGCGCAACTTGGAAATGCGCCGTTCCGCGTCTTTGGACAACTTTTGCGCTGCCGCGCGATCCTGAATTGCGTTGACCATCTCGCGCGCGTGGTACTCGAAATCGCGCAGCAGCTTGTCCAGTTTCTTTTCCATCTCCTTGATTTTTGCCTGTTGTTCTTTTTTCCCTTCGGCGGCGAGATGATTTTTCTCTCGTTGAATTTCTTCCTCGCGAGCGCGCAAACGCAAACGTTCGGCTTCCACATCGCGCAATTCGGCATGCAGACGATCGAGGAATTGGCCGACATCCCGGGCTTGCGAGCCCAAGCGCGCACGGGCCGCCTCAATGATGGTCGGATCGAGTCCGAGCCGCTGCGCGATGTTGATGCCGGCGGACGCTCCCGGCACGCCGATTTTCAGTTCATAAGTCGGCTGCAGTGTGGCTTCGTCGAATCCCACAGAAGCGTTTATGACACCGGCTGTGTTCGCGCCAAAAACCTTCAGCGACGTGTGGTGCGTCGAAATAACCGCAATGCATCCGATGTCACGGAAGCGTTCGGCAATCGCCACGGCCAAGGCTGCGCCTTCTTCGGGATCGGTAGCGGAGCCGAGTTCATCAAGTAACACCAAGGATTGCGGGGTCGCGGTGCGCGAAATGAAATCAATGTTGGTGACGTGCGCGGAGAAAGTCGAAAGATTCTGCTCGATGGATTGGTAGTCGCCAATGTCGGCCAGCACTGCGTCAAATACGGGCAGCTCGGCCCGGTCGGCGGGAACTGGAATTCCGGACTGCGCCATCAGAGCGAGTAGGCCAACGGTTTTCAGGACGACAGTCTTGCCTCCCGTGTTCGGTCCGGTAATGACGAGTTCGCGCGCTTCGCCTTCCAGTTCAATGTTGGTGGGGATCACGCGACCGCCGGTTGCCTTCAGCTTGCGTTCGAGCAGGGGGTGACGCGCTTGAATAAGAACGAGCCGAGCAGCGCTCGACATGGACGGCCGGGGGCGGCCGTCCCCACGTGAGTCTTCGGAAAAAACTACCGGGACGCAATTGTATTCCTCGGCGAATCGCGCCTTCGCAAACTGCAGCTCCAGTTCGCTTAGCACATCGACTGCTGCGAGAATTGGGGTGGCATTCTCCCCGATGCGTCGCGTCATCTCGACGAGGATGCGGTGAATTTCCGCCTGCTCTTCGTCCAGCAGTCGCACCAGTTCGTTGTTCTGTTCGATGGTTTCGAGTGGCTCGACAAAAACGGTCTGACCGCTTGAACTGGCGCCATGCACCACGCCCTGCACTCGGCGTTTCTGCTCGACTTTTACAGGGATAACGAAGCGCTCCCCCCGAATGGTGACGAGTTCGTCCTGAAGCGTGCCTCCCTCGGACAACCGGCGCAGATAACCTCGCAGAGACTCCTGGATCGAACGTCGCTGCTTTTCAACTTCGCGGCGTATGCGGGATAGCTCCGGCGAGGCTTTGTCGTCGAGCGTGCCGTCGGGCAGGATCTTGTTGCGAAAAGCTCGCAGCGTATCGGTGAAATCTGAGATTCCCAGCGATAGCTTCGCCACTGCCTTCCACTCGAACTTCATCGCGGCGGGAGGGTTCAGCGCGATCTCGCGCCACTCGGCAGCGCGATCGACCATCAGCACCACGTCTCGAATATCAGTGGTCTCAAGCGCGGCACCCGCAATGCGAGATTTCTCCACCAGTTTGGTGATGTCGAGCAGGCCGGAAAAATCGAAGCGGCCACCGACTCGGCGGAACTCGCGAATCTCGGTGGTAAGTTGCTGCTGATTCTCGATCCGTTCGCGATCGGTCGACGGCGCGAGGTGAGCGATCAGCCCTTGTCCCAAGGGCGACGAGGCATAGCCACGCAGCAAGTCGCGAAGAGAGTCAAATTCCAGCACGCGGGCACTGGTCTGGGAAAACGGCCGGGGAAGCATCAGAAGTAATGTTACAAGAAGCAATCGAGCCTGGCTCTGCTAGAATCGTTCGTTGTGGGACGGGTCCTGTGCCTGTCCGGGACCTGCCGCCATGGCTTTTCCAATCACTCGCCTTCGCCGCCTTCGCCAAAGTGAACAGCTGCGATCCATGGTCCGAGAAACGAGGCTTTCACCGACATCGTTTGTCTACCCAATGTTTGTTTGTCCGGGCGAAGGCGTGCGCAAAGAAGTGCGCTCGATGCCGGGCGTTTTTAACCTCTCGGTCGATGAGGCGGTGAAAGAGGCGCAGCAGACGTACTCGCTGGGAGTGCCATCGATCATCTTGTTTGGGCTGCCGGAAAAGAAAGACGAACTAGCCACAGGCGCTTGGGCGGAAGACGGGATCGTGCAGCAGGCGGCCCGGGCCATCAAGCGCGAAGTTCCCAAGCTTGTCATCATGGGCGATGTTTGCCTGTGCGAATACATGTCGCACGGCCACTGCGGAATTGTGCGTGCAACTCATCCGCAGTCGCTCGGCGCTGCCGTTGCCGCGCCACCCGCAGTCGCAACGGACTATGAAATAGTCAACGATGCCACCCTCGAACTGCTGGCTCGTACTAGCGTCTCTCTGGCTCGCGCTGGCGTGGATGTCATCGCACCCTCCGACATGATGGACGGCCGCGTGGGCGCGATCCGCAACGCGCTCGACCATGCCGGACTGGCCAATACACCGATCCTTTCCTATGCTGCAAAATTTGCGTCGGCTTTTTATGGGCCGTTCCGCGAAGCCGCTGATTCGACGCCGCAGTTCGGAGATCGGCGCTCTTACCAGATGGATGGAGCAAACTTGCGCGAAGCCATGCGCGAGATCGAACTCGATGTTCAAGAAGGCGCGGACATGATTATGGTGAAGCCGGCGATGCCATATCTGGACGTGATCGCCGCGGCCCGCGAGCGTTTCGACCTGCCCTTGTCCGCATATCAGGTCTCCGGCGAGTACGCGATGATTGAAGCCGCCGCCCGCAACAACTGGATCGACCGCGACCGAGTGATGATGGAATCGCTGCTTTCGATCCGACGCGCCGGCGCCGGCATTATTCTCACCTACTACGCGAAGGAAGCGGCAAAACTGCTGGCCTAAATTGCAGAAACGTAGCTTGCTACGTTTCTACAGAGTGGGCGGATTCCCGAATCCTACGCCCCTGTCGTAGAATCACCTACTTGGATAGTCGTCATTATTCTTCTTCTTAGGGAGCATTACTTTGCCTGAAACTGTTTATGACATCGCCATTATTGGCAGCGGTCCTGCGGGATATACCGCGGCCATCCGCGCTGGACAATACGGCCTTAAGACAGCGTTAATCGAGAAGGACGGATTCCTAGGCGGCACTTGTCTGCACGTGGGTTGCATTCCAACCAAAGCTCTTCTGTTCAATGCCGAGATTTGGGACCACTTGAAAGACGCGAAGGAGTTCGGCATCGAGGGCGTGGATTCACGCAAACTCAACTGGGCCGCGATTCAGGAGCGCAAGTCGAAGATCGTTACTAAGCACGCCAAAGGCCTCGAATTCCTGATGCGCAAGAACAAAGTGGAGACGATCAAGGGCTACGGCAAGCTGACTGGCCCCGCGCAGAACGGCGTCTTGACCGTCGAAGTCACAGACGGAGGTAAGAGCAGCGCCGTTAAGACTAAGAATGTGATTCTGTCCACCGGCTCGGAAGCACGCATGATTCCCGGCTTGGAGCCGGACGCGCGCGTGCTCACCAACATTGAAATTTTGAGTTTGAAGGAAATTCCGAAATCATTGGTCATTGTTGGCGCGGGGGCAGTGGGCGTTGAATTCGCGTCGATTTTTCGCTCCTTCGATTCCGAAGTCACGATTCTCGAAATGCTGCCCCGGTTAGTTCCGGTCGAGGATGAAGATGTCTCGAAGGAACTTGCGCGTGTGTATCGAAAGCGAGCTATCAACTTTCACACCGGGGCCAAGGTCGAGAAAGTAGAAAAGACGAAATCTGGAATTGCGGTGACTTTTTCCGTCGGCGGCAAGCAGGAGAAAATTGAAGCCGAGAAGATTCTGATCGCGGTTGGCCGCAAGCCGCGCACCGAAAATGTCGGGCTGGAAAAGACGCGCATCAAGCCTGATCGGGGCTTCATCAAGACCGATAGCTGGATGCAGACGAGCGAGCCCGGAGTTTATGCGATTGGGGACATCGTGCTCGGAACGCCGCAACTGGCGCACGTCGGCGCGATGGAAGGCATCGTGGCCGTGACCAAGATCGCTGGCAAACCGGGCAAGCCGATCAACCCGGAACATATTCCGAATGCGACGTATTGCCATCCAGAAATTGGCAGCGTTGGTCTGACCGAAGAGAAGGCCCGCGAGGCGGGCTACAACTTGAAGATCGGGAAATTTCCGTTCACGGCGAACTCGCGAGCGTCGATCGTCGGCCAGCACGAGGGTTTTATTAAGATTATTTCAGATGCCGACTATGGCGAAATTCTGGGCGTACACATCATCGGGCCGCAGGCAACCGAGTTGATCGCCGAAGCCGTAGCCGCGATGGAACTCGAGGCCACCGTGGAAGATTTAATGTGGACCATTCATGCCCATCCGACGCTGGCTGAAGCGATGTTGGATGCATCGAACAGTGTGTATGGAATGGCGATCAACGCGTGAAGCGTAAAGCCTGGCTCCGGTGCAAACCTTTTCACATTGAATGCAGGCCACGTAGACCATATAGTGGTACCCGCCTTTGGAGGCAAGAACAAGAATCGGGACTCTCCACCATCCCCAACGGACCATCATGCAAAGCAAGAGACTACTGACCCTACTCGCTGCAGCGTTCATCGTAGTTTTCGGATTTCTCACCATCGCAACTCCCCTCTTTGCAGCCGACACGGAGAAAGTGCTCTACAGCTTCTGCAGCAGTGGCTCAAATTGCGCCGACGGACAAACCCCCCAAGCCAGCTTGGTCTTCGATGCGGCTGGCAATTTGTATGGCACGACTTTCGACGGCGGTGCTCATGGTCTCGGTGCCGTCTTTCAGCTCACGCGAAGCTCAGGCGGGACGTGGACCGAGAAAGTGCTGTACAGCTTCTGCTCGGCCACTAATTGCACCGACGGGACCAACCCCGAAGGCCTGGTCTTCGGTGCGGCTGGCAAATTGTATGGCATAGCCCAAACCGGCGGCGGTAATGGCTTTGGCGCTCTCTTCCAGTTGACGCCCGGCAAAGGCGGCACCTGGAGTTACAGGGTGCTGCACAACTTCGATTTTAATGACGGGGATGGGTACTATCCCTACACTGGCCTGATTGTCGATGCGGCGGGGAACTTGTACGGCGTAACAGACTGGGGTGGAGCTTATAACAGTGGCACCGTCTTCGAACTGACTGCCGGAGCTAAGGGCAAGTGGACGGAAAAGAAGCTGCACAGCTTTAACGATAATGGCAAGGACGGGTACGCCCCCTTCGGCGTTCTGATGTTCGATGCGGCCGGGAACTTATACGGCACGACGACAAGGGGTGGGTCCTCCGGCACCGGCTGCGGTGGCTCGGGCTGCGGAATCATCTTCCAGTTAAAGCCCGGCACGAACGGTAAGTGGACGGAGAAGGTGTTGCACAGCTTCCAGGACAACGGCAAGGATGGCTACGACCCGTGGGGCGGCGTGGTATCCGACAAAGCCGGGAATTTGTACGGCGCGACGAACGCGGGCGGCGTTTCCGGCTGCGGCGCGGTCTTCAAGCTTGCGCCCGGCGCAAGTGGCAAGTGGACAGAAAAAGTGTTGCACGGTTTCGAAAATGACGCCCAGGACGGGTGCGGATCCGTGGCTGGCCTGACTGTTGACGCGGCTGGGAACTTGTACGGCACAACGTTTTACGGCGGCCTTTATAACGACGGTACGATCTTTAAGCTGACCCTAGGCACCAACGGCAAATGGACGGAGAAGGTTGTGCACAATTTTGACTGGAGCCTCACGGTGAAGGACGGGACGTACCCTGCAGCTGACCTGGTCTTTGACACGAAGGGGAACTTGTACGGCACAACCGAGAATGGCGGCAATTACAATTTCGGCGCCGTCGTTGAGATGACGCCGTAATCAGGATCGAATTCCGGCCGAGATCCCAAAGCGTGGGTTCATCGAGGCCCCCGCATTCGTCTACACTGGATCTGGTGGATTACGCGGTTGCAAAATCGCTCGTCCCGACTCGATGATCTCTATTCTCCCACTTGGAACTGTTGACTATGCGACCGGCCTACGCCTGCAGCAGCGGCTAGTCGAACTGCGCAAGGGTGGCCGCATTGGCGATGTTGTGCTACTGCTGGAGCACACTCCGGTCATCACGCTTGGGCGGAACGCGAAAGCTGCCAATGTAATTGCCTCGCGCGAACAACTTGCGGCACGCGGCGTAGACGTCTTCGAATGTGATCGCGGTGGCGACGTGACCTTCCACGGTCCGGGACAGTTGGTGGGTTATCCCATCTTTGACTTGCGAGGCTTCACTTCGACGGATGGTAAGCGAAAGACGCTGGGGGCGGTGGAGTTCGTGCGCCGATTGGAAGAAGTTCTGATCCGCACCTGCGCCGACTTTCGCATTGTTTCGGAGCGGGTGGCTGGGTTGACGGGTGCGTGGACAAGTAACGGGGAAGCCAAGATTGCTGCGATTGGTGTTCACATTTCGCGTAGCGTGACCTCGCATGGCTTCGCGTTGAATGTGAATGTCGATCTTGATTACTTCAACTTGATCGTTCCATGTGGCATTACATCGAAGGCCGTGACATCGATGGCGAAGCAATTGGGTCGGCAACTCTCGCTGCAGGAGGTTGCGCATTCGGTATCGCGCAATTTCGGAGTGGTGTTTCAGAGCCAGATGCTTTGGCTGGATAATCTGGATTTGCTGCTCGGTCAATCAGTCGGTGTGCCCATGAAGCCTCCATCGGAGTTGCGGAAATTGCGTGGGGAAGAAGACACGTTCTGGGCCTAGTCCCTGGCTCGGGCAAGCGCTCGCGAAGATTAGCCAATTTTCTCGACCCGGGTTAGGATTCTCCTGAGACCTAATCGCACACATCGTCAAACGAATGGCTAAGAAGAAGAAAAAGATTGTTCCGAAGGCTTCCGTCCGACACAGTTCAAACGGCCGGGGCCAGCGCGCTCCGCAATCCCCTATTCCAAACTCCTCCGAGCGCACATACACCATCCTCGACTATCGGCTTGAAAAACCCAGCTTCAGCATTCGTCAATTCCGCAAAGGCGATGAAGTTCGCTACGAGGTAGAAGGAGACCTCAGCGCGCCGGTTCCGTCCATCCGTGAATCGAAGTACCTCGACAAGAAGCAATGCCTCGAGATTTATCGGTGGATGCTTCTGAATCGGAAGATGGAGACAGCGCTGGAAAATTTGTACAAGCAGGGCAAAGTCGTCGGGGGCGTGTATTTCGGTCTGGGCCAGGAGGCCTGCTCGTGTGCGTCGGCTTACGCTCTTCGTGAGGACGAGTGGCTCGGTCCCATGATCCGCAATCAGGGATCGCTCTTGGTACGCGGCTTTTCCGCCCGCGACATCATGATGCAATACATGGCCAAAGCAGGTTCGCCAACCAAGGGACGTGACGCGTCGTCCCACTTCGGCGATATCAAGAATCGCAATGTGGTCGCGCCTATCTCGACTCTGGGCGATCTGATTCCCGTGCTCGCCGGTGTGGCTCTGGGCGCGCGTTTGCAAGGACGCAATATCGCCGTCATGACTTACATCGGAGATGGCGGCCAGTCCACCGGAGTCACTTACGAAGGCTTAAACTTCGCCGCAGTGCAGGATCTCGGCTTGGTGCTCTTCGTCGAAAACAATCTTTGGGGATACTCCACGCCCGCCGACATGCAATTCCGCGTGAAGGATCTGGCCGAGCGTGCCATCGCCTACGGAATCCCAGGAGTGATTGTCGATGGCACCGATGCCTGCCAAGTCTATGACGCGGCCCATGAGGCTTGCGAACGGGCTCGACGCGGCGAAGGCCCGACACTTATCGAGGCGAAAATGATGCGCATGAAAGGCCACGCCATCCACGACGCAGCGGAGTATGTCCCCAAGCCTCTGTTCGACTACTGGCGCAAACGCGATCCCATTGCACGCTTTGAAAAGTATTTGCTGAGCAAGAAGTGGCTGACCTCGCAGGAAAACGAAAACTTGATTGCCGACGTGGAACGCGAACTCGAAGCCGACCGCGACTTCGCCGTGGCGTCACCGATGCCAACGCCGGAATCAGCAGCAGGTGGTGTTTACTGCGATTCCGGCTGCCACGAGATCAAGCCAAAGTACGGCGAGCCGAAGGTTAAAGCAGGGAAGGCCGGCGCAGTTAAGAAGACCGAAGCGGCCCTGCACTTCAAGTGACGAAACCATCCGCCGGAAGAAACCTCCTCACGGAAACAGCTGTAGGAATTTCTCCCACAGGATCAGTGCCGAAGCATTGTGCGTATTGAGCGCGGCAACGCCATCCTGCACCGCCGCAGGATCATGCAGCAGCCCGACCGCCTTGTTGGCAATGTCGCAGGCGTCGTCGCTAGCGGCTTGCCAGTTGCGCGGGGCCCACGCGATCGCATCCGAGACCACCGAAGCCACGCCTTGCGCGATACCGTCTGCCGTCACCATGTTGAAGCCTTCGGTATAGGACGGCTGCAACAGCAGGTCCATGGATCCGACCGTCGTCAGGAATTGCGGCCATGATTGCCAGTTGCGCTCGACTACCTTGGCGCGCGGCATATTCAGATACATTTGCTGGATGGCGGCAAGAATGGTTTGCCCGCCGCCCTCGCGACGGCCTCCCGAGATCCAGAACTCTAAGTCGGTCACGCGCAGGCGCTGTCCTACTTCGAGCGCGGCCGCCGCGGCGGTGAGCACGTTCTTGTACGGGCGGATGGCGCAGAAGCATCCCATGCGCAGCGTGCCTCGCTGCCACATTGGCCGCGCCTGCGCCGGACCCATGGGATACATATTCGGCAGCAACGTCATCGCGGTGCCGTAGGTGGCCTGCCACCAGGTCTGGAATCTCTGCGAGTTGCCTCCAATGTGGAAGTTGGGACAGCCCTGCTCGAGTTCCGCACCCTGGCGCAGCAATTCGATGGCGCGAGGATCGGCCTGCAGGAATCCGATATTGCTGTGGCTCACGACGGCAATTTCCAAGTCGGGATTCTGTGAGGCTAGACTGGCCAAGCTCGCCGTTGGAATCCACGGCGCGCTGATCACCAGATGCGACAGAGGGACATGATGTGCCAGGGTTCGCGCCTGAAGTTCGGCTTTCATCAGGGTCTGCAAGTCGGGAAAGGAGTTAATAGGCCAGATTTCGACAATGTAGCCGGCCGCGCGTAGCGCCTTGGCGTTCTGGGTGGCGCTGACTCCCAGGCCAATGTGGCTGACATTTTGGGCGGCGGCGAAATTCTTGTAAGCGATCGCCAGCCGGGGCGTGTGGTGCTGCACTCTTAGCATGTTGGACCTTTCACTGAACACTAGTGGGCTGGCTGACCCACGAGCGGATGGGCTGAATCGTGGCGAAGGCTTTCCCCGGAGTCGGCGGACTCCCGAAGTGGCCAGTTTTTAAAGGGTTTACGGAGGAATGCTTCCTAGGGTTGTTTTCTTACTCTCTACTTCTAGTGTGACACATCCGAGGGGGTAAGTATGACATGCTTTTGAACTTTATTTTCATAATGAATTCAATGGGTTGCGGGGAATTAGGCCTCTTGGGGGGCTTGACAAGATTTTGCCTATAATCGGCTCAGACAAGAATTACGTGGGCACAGCCGCGCTCGGCTCGGGGTGTGAAATGGATTTCCATACTTTTCAGTGTTTACTCCCTGCCCTTTAGAATAGCAGCCATGACACGCGGGTTACGGCTGCCGTGCAGGACGGCAACCACCCACAGGGGCCGCTCCTGATACGCATAGGCGATAAGGTAATCCCGAACGCGCCAGAAACGCAACGGGCGTGAAGTGAGATCGATGCGAGTGTGACCCTGGGAAGGAAAGGGCACCAGCGCATCAACGGCAGCGAGAATATCCGCAATCACCTTGTCGGCGGTGTCGGGATTGTCCTCTGCGATGAAATCCCAGATAGCGTCAAGATCTAGGTAGGCTTCCGGGTGGAAATCGTATCCAGTCATCAACGCGGGGAACGGCGGGCCGCGCTTTTTTCGCGCAGGCGGGCGATAACTTCTTGCCCGCTAATAGGCTTTACTTTGCCGCTTTTCAAGTCGTCATAGCGGCTGTCGAGCATTCCGCGCGTTTGCTCAAGCTCGTCCAGATAACCGGGCATTGCATCCTGTACCAAAGCGTCTTTCGGGCGCCCGCTTTCGGCGGCCAGGCGGTCTAGCCTCGCCTGAATCTCGGGAGTGAAATGGACTTCCATGCCTTCAGCGTAAAGCCCTCTCTTTACTTAGCTTGTCCTGCTCTTCAGGACTTCAATAGCCTTCTGCATCTGCTGGTCCGGCTGCGGAGGCTGCACCTTCTTGGTGGCGTCGTCTGCCGGAGTGGCATTTTCGTCTTCATCCGGCACCGGCCCCTCGTCGTCCGTGTCTGCGACCAGCACATTCGGTGTTACGGCTGTATCCTGAATCGCTTTGCCCGTAGGCGAGTAGTACTTGGCGATGGACAGAATGAGAGCAGACCCATCGCGGAGTTCCATGGTTTTCTGAACTGAACCATCTCCAAAGGTCTTGTCGCCAACAACGTCGCCACGAGCGTTTTCAAGAACCGCCGCGGCGACAATTTCCGCCGGGCCGGCCGTCCCTTTGTTCACCAGCACAACTACGGGAAGGTTGGTAATCGCCTTGGAAGGGTCCGCATTAAAGGCTTCGCGGGGATACTTCTGCCCCTGAAGGTAAGTGATGGTTCCGTGATTCAGAAAAAGATTAGCGGTGGCGATGCCTTCGCTTTCGTCGCCCTCAGCACAGTTGCGCAAGTCGAGGATAAGCTTCTTCGCTCCTGACTTCTGCACCGCCTTAATCTTGTTTGCAATTTCCTGGGACTTGCCCTTGGTGAAGGCATCCACCTGGATCACAGCAATGCCATCTTCCAACATCTTATCGGTCACGGGTGGAATCGCAACGACCTCGCGCGTGATGACGACTTTCTGCGGCTCGGCGCGTCGGGCACGGACCAACGAAACGGTTAGGTTCGAGCCCGGCTCTCCCGAGAGCAGGTTGCGAACTTCGCCGACCGACATTTCACGAGTGCTCTTGCCCTCGATGGCCTCGATGATATCCGTATCCTGAAGCCCGGCTTTATCCGCTGGTCCACCCGGAATGACTGAGATCACCGAGGCATAACCAAATCGCTTCGAGACCGCGGCTCCGATGTCGGCTTTCCCCTCGGTTTGATGAGATTTGTATTCGGCGTACTCAGTCGCGCTCAGATAACTGGAATTAGCATCCAGAGACTCGAGCAATCCGTGCAGGGCGCCGGCGGTCACGACCGGGATGTTGGGATCTTCCACATATTCGCTGCGCACGCGCGAGAGCACTTCGCTGTACACCTGGAGTTGCCGGTAAGCACCGTCGTTGCTGGAAGCGCGAACGCCGTCCATTCCACCGACCACCATGAACAGCAGCACTAGCGCGGACGAAGCAAGAACTACAGCCTTGGTCTTTATAGACATCGGATTCGTTTTCTCAGAAAGGAAGTCACTTCCTAGTGAAGTGTTTGCATTATATCTGGTTTGATGCCGGTTTTTCAGAGTTTGCTTCGCCTAAATTGTGCCCGTTGGTAACTAGTGGCCGCCCCGCCCCGCGCAGGCCGCACGAAATAGGAATCTCGGATCAGCATTGCGACACCAGACTCTGATAAAAAAGGACTTAAGTTCGTGCTGGAATGTCGTAACTCGAGCGCCTCGGACTTAGTGCGGATCGGCGGATACGGCAGCAGGATTTGGCAGAGTCGAGCTTTCGCCGGGACTGCGTGGGCCTGGTCGATTTACCCCGGTGACCTGATAGTCGCTGTAATCGATGGTCAGGACAGCTTTGCCTCCCATGCGAACCTGGGTTTCAGACTGATTGTAGACGGGAAGCCAGAACTCTCCGACCTTGCCCCACCGATATTCGACTTCAGTATGGCTGACCCAGAGGGATGGATTCCGGGCAGGCTCACCTTGCATGCGGGCAACCGCGAAATCCTTGGCGTCGACCCACATTTTTCCCCGGTAGAGATACTTGCTCGGGCCCTTAGGACGCACGGCAAGAACGTAGAAATCCCCGCTTGGAGTGTGTTCGGTTCCGACCAGCGTGAAGTCGTAGTTGGTCGGGCTGATTTCCAGCTCTTTCCGATACTTCTCTTGTTGCGCTTCCTGCTCACTGCTGAGCAACTTCAGCAGCACATGGTTGATCAGCAACTTTGAACCACTTTCGGAAAGAATCTTGAATTCCTTCCGGTCGGGCGCGCTGTAAGTGGCTTCGACCTGCATTCCGGCATCGTGGGAGCCGAAAATCCCGTGGTAGTCCAAATGATAAACGCGCTTGCCGCTGTACGCGCGCAGGGCCTGGGAGCGCTGAGCGTTTGCAGCCATCAATCTTTGTACGATGACATCGGTTGACAGAAGAGGAGGCGAGCGCAAATCCGAGTCAGCGAAGCTAAACGTAGCCAGGACGGTGAGCAGCAACACGCTGGCTTGGGCCGGAAAAGCGCAACTGCGCTGTTCGAAGCGCCGCCACCGGGGCAGTTCCGAAGAGTAAAGGAAAATCCGCAACAGATTTTCAATCTACCATATTTGGAAGACGCTTGAAGTCACGGAGGGAGCAGAGTCTTTTGAGGCTTGAGTAAAGAAGCCAAATGGGGCCGGTGTCGGCGTTTCTCCGCGTACTCCGCGGAGAAGAAATCGAAAATCGATGAAATTCAAACGTTCCGCAATTTATCGCACCGCCGCTAATTGCGTACGCAACTTGTGCGTGGCCCGGAACAGCGTGTTCTTGATCGTGCCTTCGCTGGTATTCAGAATGCCGGCGACGGTTCGCAGTCGCAAGCCATGATAATGCTTCAACTCGAACACCACTCGCTCGCGCGGCGAAAGCCTCTGCATGGCGCGAACGATGTAGCCGCGCAGTTCGCGGCTGGCCATGTTGCGTTCAGGACTGGCTCCGGCCCGCTGATCGGGAACGCGGTCGAGCGCCTGTTCCTCTTCGCCGTCAGGCGAAATCGTGGTGGTCAGATCACGATAACGCGAAGATCGCTTTCGCAAGTGATCGAGACACAGATTCGTCACAATGCGGTAGATCCAGGTATAGAAAGAGCATTCAAACCGGAAGCTGCCGATGTTGATGTAGGCCCGCAGGAATGCCTCCTGATAAATGTCCTGGCCGTCTTCCTGCGAGCCGGTGAGATGAACCGCCAATCGCAGCACGGCCCGGTCGTATTGGCGAACCAACTCCTCGAAAGAGGCGGTATCGCCCAACTGAGCCCCGCGGATGAGCAGCGTGTCATCGATAAGGGCAGGGCCGACCTTTTCTCGATGCTGGCCTCGAAGTTGAAGAACTTTTTCCACTTTTTCTTCTCCGCAAAGAACGGTTCAGCCAACGAACTTGTAACCCGTGCCATGCACGGTCAGAATGAATCGAGGTTCCTCCGGCTTGGGCTCGACCTTCTGCCGGAGGCGAACAATGTGCGCATCCACTGTGCGCGTTGTGGGAAAGCGATCGTATCCCCAGACATCTTCGAGCAGGCGATCGCGGCTCAGAGTCTCGCCCGGATGAATCAGGAAATACTTCAAAAGTTCAAACTCCTTCGACGAGAAATCCAGCACCCGCCCTTTGCGCGACACCTGGCAACTGCGCAAATTCACTTCGACCTCGCCGAAGGAATATTTCTCTTCCGTCTTGGGAGCGGTCTTAGCGCGGCGCAGCACCGCCTTGACCCGCGCCAGCAACTCGCGAATGGAAAACGGCTTAGTGACGTAGTCGTCCGCGCCCAGCTCGAGACCGACCACCTTGTCCACTTCCTGTCCGCGGGCAGTCAGCATGATGATCGGAATCGACGGCCGCTTCGCCTTGAGCTGCTTGCAAACGTCCAGCCCGCTCATCCTCGGCATCATGACATCGAGGATGACGAGGTCGGGCGACTCTGCGATTGCGCGCTCCAGGCCTGCTACGCCATCGCCTGCGGTGATGACCTGATGCCCTTCGAATTCGAAGTTGTCGCGTAAGCCCGCGACCATGTTGGGCTCGTCTTCGACAATCAGAATTTTGGCCATGCTCTTGGTCTCCGGCGCTTACGCCAATGCTGCCTTGGTTGCGTTTGTCCGCACAGTCACGGGTAGGTTGATGGTGAACTTGCTGCCTCGACCGGGCACGCTATCGACCGAAACCTCTCCGCCGTGCGCCTGCACAATGTGACGAACTAATGCCAATCCCAAACCGCTGCCCTTGGTGTTGTGGACCAGCGGATCTCCCACGCGATAGAACTTGTCGAAAATCTTCTGCTGCTCGGCTTGAGGAATGCCGATGCCATGGTCTACCACTTCCAGCTTGACCGAGCCATTGTCGCGAAACAGATTGACGCCAATATATTTCTGGTCCTGTGAATACTTGAGCGCGTTGTTAACCAGATTTAAGAGCGATCGTGCCATGGCCTCGCGATCGACGCTGAGGGGTGGTACGTCATCAGCAATCTTCTCCTCGAAAGCAAATCCGCTTTGCTCGATCTGGTAGCGATAAGAATCGAGCGTATTGCGTACCAGTTCGCGCATATCGGTCTGGCGGAAGTCGTATTCCTTGCGGCCAGCTTCAATCCGCGAGAAATCCAGGATGTTGTTGATCAGCGCGCTGAGCCGCTCACTCTCCTTGCGAATAATGCCGTAATACTCCTGATATTTTTCAGGCGATTTCAATCGTCCCATCTCTAGTGTTTCGGCGTAGAGCCGGATTAGCGAGAGCGGGGTTCGCAACTCGTGCGAGACATTCGACACGAAATCAGACTTCAGCTTCGCCAGCGCCATCTCACGCGAAATGTTTCGATGAGTCATCACGATCCCACCGGTCAGCAACAAAGAGATGGCGCCAAGAATGAAAAAGCTGGTGTGAACAAAGTGCTGACCCAGGGCAGCCAATGTGGTACCGTGCAACTTGATGGCGAGCGTCAGCCCTGGAAACGCGCCTTCGAGATTGCGCTCCACTTCAGGATCACCGCCATCCCACCCCACCGAAGCCGCCAAGGGCGCGGATTCATGCCGGGGATGGACCATCATTACGACGTGATTTCTCTCGCCTTTTTCTTCCTGGTGGCTTAAGAGTGTCTCCAGCATTTCCGGAAAGAAGCGATTGCTCAGGTACTCGGCATCAAACACCATCCCTGCAATGGCCTTGTGCCCTCCCTGACTATCTGCCGAGAGAAAGACAGCGCCTGATTGATACAAACGCTTTTCGCCTCGCGGAGCCCAGTTGGGAAAAAAGGAGTAAGGCTTACCGTTCTTCGACATTTCCTCGAGTTCTTTGACTTCATCCTTGTATCCCACCTGCATCCATCCGGTGGTCATGCTGGAAAAATCGTCGGCCTCGGCACGAAACGAATTATCCCTAAGTCGCGACGGCTGGGAGCGGAACGTCAATCCCCTGCCCGGTTCGTAGATGAAGATGTGGGCAATGTAAGGGTGGGTCGAGAGAAGCCTATCCATCGTTTCCACACAAGCCTCGCCAGCGCTGGGGAATTGGCTCCGCACATCATCGGCAAGGTCGTAGGCTTTTTGGTTGATGTCCTTCTCGGAAATCGCGAGCACCTGGTTGAAATCGCGCTGGAAGGCGGCTTCCACGCCGCGATCGCGTTGAATTTCAGTCAAGTGCACGGCGCTTAGGATCACAAGCGCGGCGGCCGGCAAGACCACGGCGAGCTCTAATGTCAGCATCAACCGGGTTCGCTCGCTCCAACGCCGCTTCGATTTCATCATGGTCTCTTAATCTGGGGGTTCTCGATCAGCCCCGAAACAAACATAGTTGAACAGGCAGAGGTATGTGTCAATCCGCAGTAAAAACAAGTAAAAAGTTGTGAACTCGTCGATTGTTAGCGGACGGCACGGCACGGCCAACCGCGAGGGGAGGAAAGAGCTCTACGGCAGCCGGAAATTCACCGTCACGTAGGTCTGGGCTTCGACGGCCACCCCGTTTCGCAGGTAGGGTTTGTACCGCCATTGTTTAACCGCCTTGACGGCAGCTTGCCCGAGAAGCAAGGAGCCGTCGAGCAGTTTCAAATCTCGGATGCTGCCATCTTTGCCAATCCATGCCTGCAAAACTACGGCACCCTGAAGGCCAGCTTTCAAAGCCTGTTCCGGATAGCTGGGGATTACTTTCTGCAACAGCAACGCTCGCGACAAGTCTTCCGGCAGGCTCACTGGTTCTACCTGGCTGAGCAGCGACGGGGAGCGCCTGAGGCTTACAGGTTGAAGTTCGGTAGGTTCTGGCAAAGGCGTCTGCAAGCTTTCGGGAATTTGGATTTGCGATGCAGTTGTGGTCAGACGATTCTGATCCAGATGGGCATCAGCCTGCAGTGTTTCCGCTGGAGGCTCCGTAACTTGATCGGGTACCGAGGTTGTTTGAGCAGGAATCCCACGCAGCATCGATCTGCTTGACCCAAGGCGTTGCGAAACAGCTGCTTTAGCTAGAGCCGAGGTATCCGAAGCGGTCTCGCTTTCGGATGCGCGCAGCTTGCTCGGTTTCATTTCCAGAGCTTCCTTATAAACGGCAGCTACACTGGCGTAAACGCTTTGAACCCGCAAGGGTTGGCCGAAGATGTAGCCAACCGAAACAAAGGCCAAAGTCAGGACAGATGCCCACAGGAATCGATTGCGGTTGTATCTCTTGACCTTGCCCGGTCCAGACACGCCATCATTCTGCCTGTTCATGGACCGGAACAAACCCCGGTCCAGAGTGGCAAACGTAAGGTGGAGGGGGGCGCTGGTTTCGCTGCGCGAGTGGCCAAGCGTTGGGGAGGGCTGAGCCGGGCGGGCCGAGGGTGGTGTGGGGGAGGGCTCCAACTGCGGCCGCCGCTGTTCAACACTAATCTCGCCATTTGCCACCGAGGGAGTCGCTGGCTTGCCTTGAGCAAAATCGCCCCTCGCGATCCAGGCCTTCATGCAACCCAGAAAACGATCGTTGCTCAGCACGGCATACTTGACCTGATCGGGAATCAGTGGTTTGGTCAAAACCAGATCAGGGTTGTCTGCGTCATCTGCGATGTTGGACGGTCCACTGGTAAGTGCAAGCGTGAAAGCTGCTTTATTCAGCTTCAGCTCGCGAGCATTCTTCAGCAAGAATGCGGCTTCCGGCCCGCTGTCCCAATCGGCCACAATGACGTCGAAGCTTCGACTGGTAAGCCATTCGATGGCGGTGAAGACGTCCGGACAGTGTTCGATTTCAAGCTCAAGTTCGCTTAGAGCCTGAACCACCCGGTGCGACGTTTCCTCGTCAGAGGAGAACAACAAAGAGACTGGTGACATCAGCTATCAGGCTAGTTTTCAGGCCGCCCCGTGACAAGTTACGAACTACCACCATTGTGCTATATCAGAAGACGGGGTAACTGCCGGGGCGATTACCTGTACTATTGGAAGGGTATGAGAAGCCCTGACTCGGCATTGCGGAGGCATTGCGAGTGAGGCGCGATCCGGGCAAACAAGCATTGCCATTGGCTTCGCCCGACGAATAGAATCCTCTGTTACCGAAGCTGAAAGAGGCCTATTGAAAAAAGTCATCGCGATGTATCCCGGCTCGTTCGATCCCCCGACCAACGGGCATCTCGATTTGATTGCCCGGGGCAGCAAGATCTTTGATGAACTGGTGGTGGCGATTCTGCGCAATGCCGAGAAGGCCCCGCTGTTCAATTTGCCGGAGAGGCTGCTCATGCTCGAAGCAATGACCGCGGACTTCAAGAATGTCCGCGTGGAAACCTTCGACGGATTGATGGTGGACTACGCGGCCAAGGTGAAGGCCAGCGCCGTACTTCGCGGAATTCGCGCCATCAGCGATTATGAGTACGAATTGCAGATGGCTTTGATGAACCGCAAATTGCAGCCCGAGCTGGAAACCGTATTCATGATGCCGGCAGAGCAGTATTCTTATCTGAGTTCCCGTCTGGTGCGGGAGATCGCCCAATTGGGTGGCTCGGTCAAAGATCTGGTTCCGGAATTGGTTGAACAACGTCTAAAAGAAAAGCTCGACCCAGCCATTAAACTGGCAAATGCCAGAAAACTGAAGCCGAGGAAACGACGATGACTCCAGTTACAGAAACACCTCTCGCGTTAAAGCTGACTGAGCGTATCAACCGCATCCAGCCCTCCGCCACAATGGCGGTTGTGGCCGAGGCTGACAAGCTGCGCCAGCAGGGGATTGACGTGGTCGATTTCGGAGCAGGCGAACCACACTTTGCCACGCCACAGCACATCAAGGATGCCGCCATCGCCGCGATTCAGGGCAATTTCACCAAATACACAGCGGTGGCCGGCACGGCTGAATTGCGCGACGCGATTGTTCATCGTCATGCCGTGGATTTTGATTCGGATTACCGGCGCGAAGAGGCGATTGCGTCGACGGGCGGTAAGCAAGCCTTGTTTAACGCTGTGCAGGTGCTAGTCGATCATGGGGATGAGGTCATTCTTCCAGTTCCCTATTGGGTTTCCTTCAAAGATATTGTCCGCTACGCCGGGGGGAATTGCGTATTGCTGGAAACCGACGAAGCGCAGGGCTTTCGAGTCACGGCGGAAATGATTGAGCGCCTGATCACTCCACGGACCAAGCTCATCATCTTGAACTCCCCGTCGAACCCTTCGGGCGCGGTCATGGCGCCGGAAGATCTGACGGAAGTTGTTCGCCTGGCGCACGAGCGGGGCATCTGGGTGCTTTCCGATGAGTGTTATGTCTACTTGAATTACACCGCAAAACGATTCTCCGTGGGATCGCTCCGCGAGTTCCGCGAGCGCATGGTGATTATCGGATCGCTCTCCAAGACTTACGCGATGACTGGCTGGCGCTTGGGTTACGCGTTGGCGCCCAGCGCGGTTGCGAGCGCGATGCAAAAATTGCAGAGTCAATCCACGTCGAATCCGACGTCGATTGTGCAGAAGGCGGCAGTCGCCGCTCTGAAAGGCCCGCAGCAATGCGTAACCGACATGCGGGCGGAGTACATCAATCTGCGCGATCACGTGGTTAACGGGCTGCGCGCGATTCCCGGATTGAAGTGCACGTTGCCCGAAGGGGCGTTCTATGCTTATCCGAACGTGTCGGCGTTCTTTGGGCGCAGCGGAGTGAATTCGGCGTCGGATCTCGCAGGAAAACTACTGCGCGAAGCCCACGTAGCCACGGTTCCCGGTGAAGGCTTCGGAACTGGCGACCACATTCGCGTTTCCTATGCCACGTCAATCGCCGAACTGGACCGGGGATTGGAGCGCATGCGGAAGTTTCTCGCGGCACTGTGAGCCTAACGGCACGATTCTGAGAACCGGGAACTGAAAACTGATTACTGATTTCCCCGGTCGCTGCTTTTCCCCGGCCGTACCTTGTAATCTTGCGTTCGGGGCCGCACTCATCACCGCATGGCCGATCTCTACCCACTCTTAATGTCGCCCATCTTCGACCCACGTCCCTGGGGTACGACGGACTTGTCTCCCATCTATCCGAGTCATCGTTTCGAAGAAAAGATCGGAGAATCGTGGCTCACCGGAGACAATAGCAAAGTGGCGAATGGTCCTTTGCGAGGGAAATCACTGGCTGAGGTGAGCGCGCAATATGGCCGGAAACTGGTAGGAGAGGCGGCCAATGATTCCACCCGGTTCCCGTTGCTAACCAAGTTTCTCTTTCCCCATGAAAAACTTTCGGTGCAAGTTCATCCCGATGACGAAGCAGCCCACCGCGCCGGTCAGCCCTGCGGCAAGACCGAGTGCTGGTACGTGGTGTACGCCAAGCCGGGCGCGCAAATCGGTCTTGGCCTCAAGCCGGGAGTCACGCGTGAGCAATTTGAGCAAGCGATTCATCAGCAGCGCGCGGAAGAGCTGCTGAACTGGATCAACATATTTCCAGGCGAAATGATTTATGTTGCTGGGGGCACTGTACACACGCTGGGGCCGGGCTCGATCATCGTAGAAACCCAACAACAGTCGGACACAACCTATCGTTTATACGATTACGGTCGGCCGCGCGAATTGCATCTGAAAGAAGGTCTGGCGGTGTTGAAAGAGCGTGTGGCTTCGGGCAAAGTGATCCGCCCCGCGCCGACAATAATAAATGGCACAAAGAATCGCCAGTCGCCGCTGGTGGCTTCATCCTTTTTCGTGGTGGAAATGTTTGAGTTGAAGGAGCCGCAGGTGTTCGCTACGACGGACGGGGCGGAAAAGAGTTCAGTCCAAATCCTGATTGCGGTTGAGGGTTGTGCGGTGATCGAAGCGCACGGCGCCGAACCGGTCACTCTGGCCAAGGGAGATGCGGTGGTTGTGCCCGCGTCGATAGGCGGCTTCCAAGTGCGCCCGCAGTGGACAGTGGAATTCCTGAAGGCAGCTCTGCCGGGCCGGGAAGTCCCGGAGCCTGCAACCCGCATATGACGGACCATAAAAAAGGCCGGGAGAAATCGGCAGGAAATTTCTATCCCGTAATTCTCGCCGGTGGGCGTGGCACGCGGTTTTGGCCCCTGAGCCGCAAGCGTCGCGCCAAGCAGTTGCTGGCGCTTGATGGCAAGCAGACCATGATCCAACAGACGGTCTCGCGGCTGTTGCCGTTCGCGCCGGCCAAACGTTTTTGGATTATCACAAATGAAGACTCGCGGCGCGAAATCGCGCGCCAGATTCCGCGGCTCAGCAAGCAACAAATCATCGCCGAACCGGTAGGACGTAATACTGCGCCCGCGATTGGCCTGGCCGCTTTTATTCTTCTTCGCAGTGATCCGGAGGCTGTGATCGGACTGTTCCCTTCGGATCACGTTATTGGAGACGAAAACCGTTATCGCCAGGTTCTAGAGAAGGGCATCGAGATTGCCGCTGCGGGCGAGAACATCGTGGTACTGGGCATTCGGCCAACCCGACCTGAGATCGGATACGGCTATATCGAAGCTAACTTAACTGCGGAGCAAAAAGCGTTCCGGGTGCGCCGGTTCACGGAGAAACCCGATGCCGAACGCGCCGCCAAGTTTGTCGCGGGAGGGAACTATTTCTGGAATAGCGGCATGTTTCTCTGGAGTGCGCGAACCTTGGCCAATGCCGTACGCGAACATCTGCCGAAAACCGCGCCGCTCCTCGAAAAGATCGCGAGCACCTTTGGAACCGGGAAGTTTACTGGAACCCTTCGCCGGTTGTATCCCATGTGCGAAAACATCAGCATTGATTACGCCGTGCTTGAGCCGCGCTCATCCAAAGGCGAGCAGAACTCGAACATCTTTTGCCTGCCTGCCGATTTCGGATGGAACGATCTCGGATCGTGGACCGCATTGCACGAACACCACGTCGCAAAGAGCCAGCCATCGGACGGCAATCTGATCTCGGGTGAAGGTTCTTTCGCGCTAAACGCGACGGGAAATTACGTTCACGCTCCGGGCAAGTTTGTCGCCGCCGTCGGAGTGAATAATCTGGTGGTCGTAGAGACGGGTGATGCGCTGCTCATCACGACGCGCGAACGAGCGCAGGATGTGGGAAAGATCGTGAAGTATCTGGATGAGAAAAAACTACATAGACTGGTGTAGGGAAAAGGGTCGTTGGTCGTTCGTCGTTGCTCGTCGCAAGCTCGAGAAGGCATCCTGCTAACGACCAAGGACCGACTACCACAATGACCGCTCCCATCAAATTCGGTACCGACGGTTGGCGAGGCATCATCGCCGACGATTTCACCTTTGACAACGTGCGGCGAGTTGCGGGTGCGATTGCGGCTTATGTTCTCAAGCACGAAGACGCCCGCCGTGGAGTAATCGTCGGTTACGATACTCGCTTTGTGTCGCCACAGGCCGCGCGAATCGTGGCGGAAGTTCTGGCCGGGTCCGGCGTTCCAGTGAAGCTGGCGAATGACTACACGCCTACGCCCGCGATTTCCTTTGCGGTAAAGCAACTCGGTGCCGCTGGCGGCGTGGTCGTGACGTCAAGCCATAATCCCTTTGACTGGAATGGAGTGAAATTCAAAGGCAAGTTCGGTGGCTCGGGCTCCCCCGCTATGATGAAAGCGATTGAAGAAGAATTGGGCGCGGGCGCGATGCCGGGCGGTCCAAAAGCTGCGATTGAAGACGTCGACTTGAAGCGAGCCTACATCGAAGCCATCTGCCGCTTCGCCGATCTTGAGGCAATTGCCAAGGCGAATTTCAAGTTCGCGGTAGATTCGATGTACGGCTCCGGACGCGGTGTGCTGAAAGGGATTTTCAATGACCGCGGCATTCGGCACGTGGCCATCCGTCAGGAGCTGAACCCGCTGTTTCCGGGCATCAATCCCGAACCGATCATCCCTCATGTGGCGATGTTGCAGCAAACCGTGGTGAAAGAGAGCTGCGATGCCGGGCTTGCGACCGATGGTGATGCCGATCGCATCGGCGCCGTGGCCGAGGACGGCGGCTTTGTCGATTCGCACAAGATTTTTTCCGTTCTCACGCAGTGGCTGCTCGTAAGAAAGAAATGGCCCGGAGAAGTCGTGCGCGCCTTCAACACGACGCGCATGGTCGATCGCATTGCCGCCAAGCATGGGCGCAAACTGAACGAGTGCCCCATCGGATTCAAATACATTGCTGACCTGATGATGGAGCGTGAAATTGTCATCGGCGGCGAGGAGTCCGGCGGAATTGGCTATTCGCGCTTTTTGCCGGAGCGTGACGGTCTTCTGAATTCGCTGCTGCTGGCCAACGTCATGGCCGACGAACGCAAGCCTCTGGGTCAGCTGGTAGCGGATCTGCAGCGCGAATACGGTCCGCATTATTATGGGCGGCGCGATCTTCATATCCCCGAAGATGTGAAGCAACAAGCTATTTTGCGAGCCCGATCCGACGGAACCAACCATTTGGGAAGTTACGCCGTCCTAAAAAAAGAGAGCCTGGACGGGATAAAGTTTTTTCTCGATGCGCCCACCGGCGGCAACGGAGCAGAGGCATGGGTTCTGTTCCGGGCATCGGGCACAGAGCCGCTGCTGCGCGTATATGCGGAGGCAGCTTCGCCTGAGTTAGTGAACGAAATCTTGTCCGGCGCGGAGATGTTTGTCAAGAATGGATAAGCAGCAGAATCACGCTACTCACGGTTCACAGCACTTTTGGGTATCGCATTTGAGGTCCTCGCGTACGATAATCAGCTTACGAGTCAGCCCAGAATGAGCACTGCAGTCGCCACAATCCCGACTCCAACAGATTCATCCGAAACGCGGCGCTATAACCGCATCCGGAGGTGGCTTGGTGTCGCCGATTTTGTTCTCGGCCTCGTCTTTCTCGTTGTGCTGCTGGCAACGGGATGGAACGGCACACTACGCGATTTCGCCATGCACGGCGCTTACGATCACTACTCGCTCGCGGTTTTTTTCTATGTGCTGATGCTCATGCTGATTGGGAAGCTGCTCGGACTCGGGCTGGACTACTACGGCTACCGAGTCGAGCACCACTACAATCTTTCCAATCAAAAGCTGCGAGCGTGGGTGTGGGACGAAACCAAAGGATTTCTGGTCGGCGTCGCGTTGGCGTCGATTGTTGTCGAACTTCTCTACTTCATTATTCGCCAGTTTCCGCAAAACTGGTGGCTGATCGCGTGGGCTGCTTTCCTGGGATTGTTCGTGCTGATGGCGCAGCTCGCCCCGGTGGTTTTGTTTCCGATCTTCTATAAATTCGAGCCGCTCGATAATGCTGAACTCAAGTCCCGCCTGGTTGCACTGAGTGAGCGCGCCGGAACCCGCGTGCGCGGCGTCTACAAGTGGAATCTTTCAGAGAAGAGCAAGAAGGCCAACGCAGCGTTAACCGGGCTAGGCAATACCCGGCGCATCATTCTGGCCGACACGCTTCTCGAAAACTACTCTGCCGACGAAATCGAGGCGGTGCTTGCCCACGAGCTGGGTCATCACGTGCACCGGCACATTCTGAAAAGCATCGCAGTGCAGGCCGGGATTACGCTACTTGGATTCTGGGCGGCAAATTGGGTGCTGCACTATGCCGTGGAACGAACCCACATGTTTGAAACAGTGTCGGATTTCGCAAATCTGCCATTGCTCGTCTTGGTTTCGACCGTGCTGTCGTTCCTGCTGCTTCCGGCCCTCAATGCGTATTCGCGCTACAACGAACGCCAGGCTGATCGCTATGCGTTTCAATCCATCGCCAGCGTCGAGCCATTTATTTCTTCCATGAATAAACTCGCTGATCAGAACCTGGCCGAGCGATCTCCCTCCCGATGGGTGGAGTGGTTTTTTCAATCGCATCCAGCAATCTCGCGGCGCGTGGCAGCCGCTGAGGCGTGGGCGAAACTGCAGACGGCGGCCCTCCGAAAATAGAACTTAACACTTCTGCAGGGACGTAGCTTGCTACGTCAAGCGTTACGTCTTTCGATGTCCGAGAATCTCTTCCACCCTTCGCAAGTCCTCCTCGGTATCCACGCCAACCGCATCGTAAGGCGTCTCGGCCACATGGATGGAAATCCTATTCTCAAGAAAACGCAACTGCTCAAGCCGTTCGCTACGTTCTAAGGATGACTCGGGCAAGGCGCAGAAACGGTCGAGCGTCGCCTTGCGATAGGCGTAGAAGCCGAGATGCTTGAAGTAGCTTGGACTTGATCCGTCCCGGTCAAAAGGAATGGTGGCGCGTGAAAAATAGAGGGCTCTCCCGGCACTATCAGTGACAACCTTCACTGCATTGGGATTGCTGATGTCATCCGGTGATGCTGAGGTCTTTAAAGTCCCGACTTGAACCCTCGTATCTTCCATCACCTCGAGCAGGGCGGCGATGTGCTCGGGCCGAGTCATCGCCTCGTCTCCCTGCACGTTGACGTAGACATCCGCAGCAACGGATTCGGAAATTTCGTGTACCCGCTCCGTCCCGCTGCGATGAGCAGCCGAAGTTATACGCGCATTCCATCCATGCTGACGGCAGACTTGCAGAATCTCGTCCGAATCCGTGGCGACAATGACGTCGTCCAAAAGCGGCGAGGAGCGAACGGCTCTATAGACACGCCCAATCAGAGGTTGGCCGGCAATCTCACGCAGCATCTTTCGCGGCAACCGCGTTGAGGCAATCCGAGCCGGAATGACCGCAATCACTTTCATGCAATCAGTGTCAATTTTCTGGCGATCAGTTTCAATAGAGGATTCGGTGCGCGGCTCGCGCTAGATTCCGAGCAGGTTTGTCCGTAGCTTCGTGTATCCGTTTTCCTGCGCCCACAGGTTCAGAGGGATCGTCGCGAGTTCGTCGACGACAGGCACCGCGTGGCCGTTCTTGGTGAGATCCACCGTCTTGATGTAACGGTGGCACGTGTCGCAGCCTTCAACTCGCACATGGTTGAACTCGTTTGCCGTGTAGACGGCAAGCTTCTCCACGGATTCTTCGCCGCATGAAGGACACAGAATCCGACGGAACGGCCATTCGGTGGAACATAGAGCGCAAATTAGAAATCGTTTTGCCCCGTCTCCCTCGGGACGCAGGACGCCAACCAGAGGTTTACCGCCGCAGAAAGGGCAGAGTCCGATGCCGTCGTTGCCAGGTTTTGCTTCGCCATGATCGGCAAGGGATTCCGCGTAGGCCTGCAGGAATATCCAGGCCAGCAGTCCTTCGGTTTCGCTGGAAAAGATCTGGGACTCCGCTGCATTCCGCCAATGAAAGTTGAGCAATTCTTCACAGCGGGCGGCGGGCTGCTTCCTCAAGTTAGCGGCGGACTCGGTGACTGGGCCAGGACTGAAAGCGCCGACGCGCGAAAGAAACTCCGGGAACTTGGGCAACAACAGAGGAAGATTAAGACTCTCGTCGAACAATCCCGCAACTTTCTTCTGTGAACCATTGCCGCGGGCCGCGCCGATATAGGCGTAAAGCTCTTTCTGGAAACTAGCGATGCCTTTGTAGAAGCGCAAGCCTTCGGCTGCAAAAGAATGGGCGGATGCCAACTCATCCGCACGCTGAATTCGCTGATCCCACTTGGACCGCTTCATTTTCGCGGAGGCAGTTTGCCGGTAACTTGCTCGTACCAAAGTCGGTGGTGTGTCTTCGCCCAGGCGACCGAAACTTCGCCCCGGATGATTGAAGTAAATCCGCCACGAATCATAGCTGTGCCCATGTAAACGTGAATGATGAAGCCGCCGATGGTTGCAAGGGCGGCGACAACATGCACGGTGACACACAGAAGTCGGAGCCAGTGCAAACTCCACGGGATCGACTCAACAAACCAAAGCCCGGATCCCGAAAGCACCAGCAGGATCACGCCATAAAACATCAGCCAGAAGAATATTTTCTGCCCGTAGTTGAAGCGGCCTTCGGGCGGAAGATTCTGGTCATCGTTCTCGATGTAATGCTTGATCGCCTTCTTCCAGCGCAAATCGGCTTCGGTCGTAGCCATATCGCCACGCCACATCCTGTACATCCAAAACATAGACCCCGTAAAGGCGAGGCCAAGCCAGGGATGCCAGAAGCGAGCCGTCGGTCCGCCGCCAACCATGGCCGCGAGCCAATACATGTATGGGGACCAGAAGGCCAAGCCGGTGATCAGACAATAGACGTAGAACAGCGCGCCCACCCAGTGATGAACGCGCTCGATCAGCGTGTAGCGGAGGATGCGTTCTCCGGGTTCGCCGGTGGTTCTTGGCGGGGAAATGGCGTGGGAACTCACGGCTCCCCTCCGTTCTCATGCGTCTCGGGATGGACTTCCTTCGGACCGTACCGGAAGTAGTGGAGAGTTACGCCTAGAATGCCGCCCAGCATGGCGAGGTTCCCGATCCACTTCGCCGGTCCCTTCCAGAAGCGGACAACCCACGGAATGTGCGGGTCTTTGGGCAGGCCGCCATAGGCTTCCGGATTGGTCACATCGTGGAGCACATAGATCACGCCGGTTCCACCCACGCCCGGCGGATCGTAAACCCCCGCCTTCTCGATGCCATAGTTTTCCCGCAGTTGCTTGGCTCGCGTCTCCGCCAGGTCTTTCATGTCATCTTTCGTGCCAAAATGCAGGCAGCCGGTGGGACAAGACTTGATGCAGGCCGGCTCCAGTCCCTCGTTTACCCTGTCCGAACACAGCGTGCACTTGAACATTTTCTTCGTGGCCGAATTGAACTTAGGAATGTTGAACGGGCACCCGCTGACGCAATATCCGCAACCAATGCAGTTCGCTTGCTGGAAATCCACGATGCCGTTGGAATATTGCACAATGGCGCCATCCGCCGGACACGCTGCCAGGCAGCCCGGATCAGCACAGTGCATGCACTGGTCCTTGCGCATCAGCAGCGTAACGCTGCCGTCCTCGCGCTCGTGCTCGTTGAACTTGATCAGGTTCCAGTAATTCCACGTCGTCTCCGGCATCGTCTGATAGCTGTTGTCGAAGACGGTTTCGGTAAACGTGTAGCCGTTCCACTCCAGACAGGCGACTTCGCAGGCCTTGCAGCCGATACAGGTTGTGGTATCGACCAACTTGCAGACCTGTTCTGCTCGCTCAACCCCTGCGCCCGGAACTGGCCCGGCATGGCCCGAGATCTTGACGATTTGCAAAGTTGCCTGGCTCATAAGATTGCCTTACGCTTTTTCCAGCTTGACCAAGAAGCCCTTGAATTCGGGCGTGTACGCATTGGGGTCAATCACCGTCGGAGTAAGCCGATTGGCGAGCGTTCTCGCGTCCCGGTCTGCGTCTTCTTGAATTCCGCGATAGCCCTGGTGAATAGGAAGACCGATCTGATAAACCTTCTTGCCGTCAATCATCATCGGCTTGATGCGCTTGGTGACAAACGCTTTTGCGACGTAGTAGCTGCGCGCGCTCGTCACCTTCACCTTGTCGTTGCCCTTGATCCCCAGTTCCTCGGCCAGCTCGACCGGAATTTCGACGAACGGCTCAGGGATGAGCTGCACGTTCATGGGATTGTTCTTGGTCCAGTAGTGATACTGCTCGGTAAGCCTGTAGGTCGTACAGACAATGTTGAGACCGTCGCCCGGTGTGGCGTACTTGTCCGCAGGCGTGGATAGTTTTTTCACGACCGGATTATTCGACTGGTTGGGATGAAACAGATTTTGCACCGGACTCTCGATCGGTTCATAGTGCTCAGGAAAAGGTCCATCGGCGAAGGCGCCCAGCGGCGCAAAGATTCGTCCGACGCCTTCGGGCGTCATGATGAATGGGCCGAGGTGTTCATCGGGATGAGAGTCGGGCTTGAAGTCGGGGACATCGTTACCGACCCAGAGTTGCGCGCCTTCGTTCCACCAAACCTGTTTTCGTTCCGCGTCCCAAGGTTTCCCGGCAGCGTCACACGACGCGCGGTTGTACAGAACGCGGCGATTGGCCGGCCACGACCACGCCCAGTTGGGGTAAATCCCCTGGCCCGAAGGATCCTCCGTTCCACGGCGTGCGAGCTGCGGGCCTGCCTCGGTCCAGCATCCGGAATAGATCCAGTTGCCGCAAGAAGTCGTGCCATCGTCTTTCAGCCAGGCGAAGCCCGGCAATTGCTGTCCGCGTTTGATGACCTGTTGTGTTTTGGGATCAGTGAGATCGGCTAGCGCCTTGCCGTTAATCTCTTTCGCCAATTCGGTGAGTGACGGATGAGCGGTGGCGTAAGACCAGGTCAGGTTCAGAATCGGGTCGGGGAACTTGCCGCCTTCCTTTTTGTAAAGCTCCCGGACCTTGAGAAAAATCTCCGCGACAATGTCCTGATCGAGACGGCATTCGCCTGGGGTGGGCACCGCAACGTTCTTCCACTGGAGCCAGCGCGCCGAGTTTGTCATCGAGCCGTCTTTCTCGGCAAATCCGGCACATGCCAAGCGATAGACGGTCGTGTTGATGGTCTTCATCTCCTCAGGAGTAATTCCCGGCGACTTCCAAAACTCGCTGGTCTCATCGGGATAGATCTCGCCCACAACGAGGAAATCGGCCTTCTTAAGCGCATCAATGTTCTTCTGCGAGTCGGGTCCAATGGCAACGCCGTTCATGCCAAACGCGAGCATTCCCTTCACTGTGCCGCGATACATGTTGTCCCAGATCTGCGTCCACGAATAGTTGCGATCCACTTTCGGCATGTAGTTAAAGGCAAAATCGTTCTCTTTGGTCGCGGCATCGCCAAACATGGCCTTCAAGTAGGAAACCGCAAACTTGGGCGTGTTCGAGTAATAGTTAAACGACTGCCACGGTGCCGGTTTGGAAGCGGTAGGAGTGGTTCGCTTCAAATAAGCGGCGAGGTCGGTGTCGTTGGGATTCGGAACCTTCAAGTATCCCGGCAAGCTGTCAAACACGCCGCCCATGTCGGTCGCGCCCTGGATGTTGGAGTGGCCGCGCAACGCATTGACACCGCCACCCGCTCGCCCTACGTTGCCGAGCAGTAACTGCAAGATGGCAGCGGTGCGAATAATTTGTGTGCCGAAAGAATGCTGCGTCCATCCCACCGCGTACATAATCGTGGCGACTTTCTTCAAGTCTCCATCTTTGCGGACGGAAGTGAAGAGATCCGCCGCTTTCAAAAACTGATCCTTCGGTATGCCAGTAATGCGTTCGACCATTTCCGGCGTGTATCGCGAGTATTGCTGCTTCAGCAACTGGAAGACGCAACGGGGATGCTGCAATGTCAGATCGTAAGCCACCTTCGGCGGCAGCGGCGGCAATGGAGCTGGCGTCGTCGCGGCCTGCCCTAGAGTCATTCCCGCGGATTTCTGCGCACTACCGCCCCCAGCGTGAGCGGCCGGCGCAATCCCTCCAGCATCGTTGCCGTCCTCGTAATTCCAAGTCGAGCGGTCGTACGTATGCGTGCCGGCGTCGAAGCCGGAGTAGAGTCCGTCTTCGGGCAGCTTGAAACCTTCCTTTACAATAAAAGCGGCGTTTGTGTAGTTGACGAGGTAGTCTTTCGCGATCCGATTATTTTCGATGGCATAGCGAACCATTCCACCAAGCATCGCGATATCGGAGCCCGCACGAATCTGAAGGAACAGATCTGAAGTTGACGCGGTGCGCGTGAAGCGAGGATCGACCACGATCATCTTTGCGTTGCGATTTCGTTTCGCTTCGATTGCCCACTTAAAGCCGCAGGGATGATTTTCGGCAGGGTTCCCGCCCATGATCAACATCATGTCGGTGTTCTTGATGTCGACCCAGCCATTGGTCATGGCCCCGCGTCCGAAAGTTGGTCCCAAACTTGAGACCGTGGGTCCGTGTCAAACCCTGGCCTGGTTTTCTATATAGGTAAGGCCCAGGCCTCGCATGGTCTTGACGACCAGATAGTTGAATTCGTTGGTGTCGGTGCAGCCGCCAATCCAGGCGACACTTTCGCAGCGGTTTACGGTGTGGCCCTGCGCATCTTTCTCGATGAAGGTGTTGTCGCGCGTCTTTTTTATCCAGTGCCCAATCTCGTCGATGGCCTGGTTCCAGCCGATGTCTTCCCAGTGATCCGAACCCGGTCGCCGGACCTGCGGCTTCAGCAACCGGCGGTCGTTGAGAATATCCTGCTCGAGCGACGCTCCCTTGGGGCACAGCGTGCCACGGTTGATGGGATGGTCGGGATCACCCTCGACGTGAATCACCTGGGGAGTGACATTCTTGGCCTTGTCGCCGATGGTGTAAATAATGATGCCGCAGCTTACCGAGCAGTAGGGGCAGGTGGAACGCGTTTCGCTCGCTCGCGCGATTTTGAGTTCGCGCAGTTGCGCATAAGCCGGGGCGAGGTCAAATCCAAACAACGTTAACGCTGCGCCTCCCAGCGTAGAAACTTTCAGGAAATCTCTCCGGGTGTTGGGCATGAGTCTGACCTTCCTTTCGCATCGGAAGCTATCGGGTTCTTCCGATCAAACTGCTACAGGAGTCCCAAGTCAAAACCAGCAGCAGAGATGCCACATCCGTTGGTATAGATGCCAACGATTCCAGAAAGCCTACAACATTTTGTCGTCCGCGTGAAGCCAATTTTAAAAGGGGGTAGTGTCCTAACGCTGCGTTGAAAAACTTGGTGGCGGCCACTGGCCCTACAAGCCTGGAAATGCGAAGCGCACGCCGTTTAATCAAACGCAACTGACCACGGATGGATTTACGTTCTACAAACTGCGATATCGGACGGCTTTGGTACTGACGCGGATTTCGCGCAACTACTGAAACTGTTCGGAGATTACGGCCAGTTCGACAGCCCTGAAGCGGAGGTACTCCCCACCACGAATCGTGGAGGTTATATCCAAGGTTCGCTCTGGCAATCCCGATCCGAAGCGCATATCGACATCTTTCATCGAGCAGAATCTAACGATGAGAATGCAGATGCGGAGATTCACCCGGCTGACCAAAGTCTTCAGCAAGAAGCTGGATAATCTGAAAGCTGCGCTGGCATTGCATTTTGCGTGGTATAATTTCTGTAGGGTACACAAGAGTTTGCGCGTCACCCCCTGCGATGGAAGCGCACTTGACGAATCGGGTTTGGAGCATTCCCGAGTTGCTCACGACAGCCTTAACAAACTGAGGGCTGGCAATCTTTCCGGTTGATTCTCACAAAGGAACTGATATACCATCTCCGCGAACACAAAAGTAACATTTTTCCCCGTCATGGCATCCAAATTGCTAACGCACTTTCGTAACGGTTCATCGGTCGACGGTGACGTTTAAACCTTCGGCACACTGATTCACAATCAGAACGCGCCGAAAGAAACTAAGTGACACCGAGCGGAGGGAAGTTTTGCCAACTGAAGTAGCTATCGACCTGAAAGAGCACCCAATCATGCTGACTCTGCAAGATTCCATCTCTGGGAATGGTTTCTTGGCACGCATCACCATGTCTGGACGGACCTTGATGCGAAAAGAGGATGACGGTAAGTGGTGGATGTATGGCGTACGCCCGGCCGCTATTGCTGCGTCTGGCGATAATATTGACGAAGCATTCCGGCAGTTCAGGGCAGCCTATTGGGAAATCTTGGCTGATATGGCGCAAGAGAGTCACGATTTCAATGAATTCCAAGGTAAAGTAGAGCGCTTCTTCGAGGAAAACGACGCGGACAATGAAGATGAACGCCTATGGGAGGCTGCTTTGTTTGCTATTCGTGGCGCATCCTGCAACCCGCCTGCGCCTTTCTCAAAGTTGCCCCGTCGCTCACCAGAGGAAAGCCCTTCGTTCATAAGAGTAGAGCGCGTGGACGCTGAAGCCAAAGACATCCGCCTGACGCCGAGCGAGAATGTACCCGATGTTTATGCCTACAGTCTCCCGAAGGCGGCATAAAACTTAGATGTCAGTCTCCGTCCCCTACGGCGACATTCTGCGAATGTTGGGGCACTGTGCTAATGGCTTCGACGTTCGCAGAACAACACATGGTCGCCGAGTGGAGTGGAACGGAAGGACATTTCCCGACCTGCCAAAATACGACGACATTCAAATCGTCCACATCCGAAAAATGGTACGTCACTTGGGTATCAATCAAGCGTGCGCTCGATCATTTGGCTGCTACTGATCGATGCCGTGCTTTCGGCACTTCGCCGACATTCCGTCATCAACGCACTAATAGGACACTACCTAAAAGGGCGTGAAAACCACCGAGAACCGCGTGGGCAAAACTTGGTTACTTGAACGCGGCCGTAGCGACGGCGACCACGGAATCTGCACACCCGTAGTAGAGGAACCATCGATCGTTAAAGTACACCAGCCCTTCGGCGAATGTCGTTCCCGCAGCGTACTGACCGGTTTTCTCGTAGGGCATCTCCGGCTTCAAAACGGGGTGTTGTGTCTGCTCTAACAAGTGGGCAGGATCGCTCCTGTCAAAAAGCGCCTCACCGGCTGCGTACGCATTGGGACCTAAATCCGGGTCGCCGTCTGCGACTGCATTCTTGCCGTTGTAAAGCACGACGATTCCCGCTGAAGTCAGAACCGGCGGCGGCCCGGTTTCGGGGAACGTACTGTCGAAGTGACCAGAACGCGGGCGTAACAATTCGATGGGCACGCCCTTCGCGTCCTCCATCGGACTCCAATTCACCAGGTCGCTCGACGTAGCCAGATGAATGGCACCTTCGCCCCAGTACATCCAATACTTCCCATTTATTTTCGCCGCGATCATGCGTCCCTTGTCGACGTGCGTGACGATCCCAGCTGATTTGTACTTTAGCTGGGCATACTTGCCGGTTTCGCCAAAAGCTGGCCCATGCTTTGTCCAATGCATCAGATCGGGCGAGGTCGCCATGCCAACCGAGTAGATCTTGCGGTTCCACTGTGTGTAGGTGAGAACGTAAGTGCCGTCTTCCGCCTCGACAATGCGCGGATCTTCGACGCCGCCCGGCCATTCTCGTGACTGTTGTGCATCGTCGGCTGGATAAAATACGGGATCAGGCTGTCGCGTGAACGAAATACCATCATGGCTTTCGGCTAGGCCGAGCCGCGAGGTGTGTCCGCCGATCGCCATTGCTCCGGAGTCATCCTCAGCCCGATAAAGTACGTAGACTTTTCCGTCCCGTACGATCGCCGCGGGATTGAACGTGTGCAGTACTTCCCAATGCACAGGCTTCTTAAGAATTGGATCGGCAAAGGTAGACTCCGGCCGTGGAACGATCACCGGATTGCCACTCGCTGGTCGCGTGAAGGGGCCAATCTCCCAATTCGCGTCCTGCGCGTGCGACGCAATGGCACTGAACAGAGCCAGCGCCAGCCAGAACTTTAGTCGTATCTTCATGCGCACAGTGTAGCTGCTTTCAAAGCAATCATGAGCATCGTCAGACACCAACTACGCGCCGTTTTCGAAGTGGCATTTGCGATTCTTCGAGCAGGATGGTGTGTTAGGGGGACAATCTTGTGTTTGCCCGATACCGACTCACTTATGCGATACTTGATATATTGTGCGACCGTATGCAATCGTGTCGCAGCCCTAAGTTGCTGCAAGCATATTGGTTTACACCGTGGCGGCGTAGCTCAGGTGGCTAGAGCGACGGTCTCATAACTAGCTTAGATTCTTACGTTTACAGTGTTTTCAATACGTTTGGCTCCCATCAGAAGCACCGTTTCCGGTGCATTCCGGCACCGTTCAGCGAGAACATGCGACAGAAAATGCGACAGGGCGTATTCGCTTTAGGACCTGAATCTCCCGCCTGCCGCTCTTCCCGTTCAACATGCTACACTTCGCTCGAATGACATGTCAGATTCGCTGAAAGATCAAGTGATTGAGGTTATGGAGCGGCTCGGGATCACTGGCCATCAGCTTCAATCCATCACGCTAGGTCCCGGCGTCGTCGGTCGGAACTCTTCGATTGCATTCGCTCTGCTTGTTGTCATGTTAGCGGGAGTGATATGCGGTGCCTTACTACATAGTGAGTTGCTGGTGGGACTGTCTCTCGGCGGCGCGATTGTTGTGCCTCTCGTAATCACGTGTCTGAACGTTCATTTCGGACAAAAGAACGCGGCAGCCGCGATCCTTGAAGGTGCTCAGTTCATCGAGTATCAGCATATGCAACTCACCGCGATTAAGGGTGAGCCACCCACTTTGCAATCTGGCCCTCCAGGTCCACCGCCGTCTCGTTTGTCCGGTGGAGATCGAAGCTCGCTCCCGGAGACGAGAGAATGAACTCTCGGTTTGTCCATCTCGGGATCAACCCCGTCGGAGCTATCGCAAGCCAACCTGCACCGGCACCGCCGGACAATCTCTATGCACGACTAGAGGGCCTTTTCGATACTCACGCATTGGACTGGTATCGTTACGGCTCGCAAAACTACCTCCTCTTCACTAGCATTAGTCTGGAGGACCTCACAGGCATGATTGTGCGAATGCCCGGATTTCAGAATGTTTATCTCCTACTGACCGAGACACCTGAAATACAAGCACTTCGTTGCAATGGTTGGATGCCAATGGATTTCTGGCAGTGGTTGTTCAAACCTCGTTAGGCGACGCGTGGCGAAACGCGGCTCGGGCGATAAACGAGCTTCGCCGGTTAGGAAGAACCGAAGTGGACCTGTCAGAATGAAGGAGAGACACCATGAGCAACGTCTACGTTGAATGGAAAAAGAAACAGGAAGAATTTGTCGCAACCCAGAACGGTCTGGTGATCGGGCGCGGTGACAGGCAGGAGGACGCCATAGATCAGGCGAGAAAAAACAGGGAGAAGCCAGAGGACCCGATGCTCGTCGAGCGTCAACGATTGAGAGATGGGAAACCGCATCCTGACAAGTGGCGGCGCGTGTACTGAGCGTTTGCAGTTCACTTCGCGACTTCCAAGGAATCGTAATCCACTCGATTACCCACCACGATTGCTCTTCCGCAACAGAAGTCGGATCGTTGCAAAGAGACGGTGAAACAGAAAATCCACATGCTCGTCATCGTTGATCGGAGTTTTGTTCACCTCGGCATGGCGAATCATAAATTCGTTTCCGATGCGGGTGAGCGCTGCTGCCTCAGCCTCTAATAGGGCGCGGAAATGCTCTTCACCAGCAGCCTTGTCGAGAATGAGCTTCGTGCCTTCGCGCTTGTTGTCAGCGTCTTCCAATGACTTCAGCCTCTCCCAAGCGTCCCACAGTGTTTCCAGCGACTCTCTTCTGACAGCGGGGTCACGGCTCAAGAACCTCGTTCTGGCTCGCTCCAGTAGATTATCTAGCGTCACATCACCTGTGTTGAATACTGCCTGACTCAGAGCATCGCGCAATCCTTCAGGGGCGATCCTTTCTACCCTGCCAGTTTCTCTGAGTTCAAAAGCGATGCCATTGCGCTCGAAAATCTGGTTTATCTCTTCGCGGAAGGCAGTCCGACCGGCGTCACGATCAAACTCCAGGTGGTAGTGCTCGTAATAGCCGTGTAGGTTACCGCGTCGCCTCGGTCGTGCGATCTTCTCGTCAGCGAACTCGATCAAATCTAGAACTCGTAGAGTCGTTGGATCAGGTGCATCCCGCTGAAACGGATTGGGAAGGTTACGAGCCACGAGTGCGTCGCGCAAAGCCGTGATGTTCGTTCCTATTACCGAAGGGTTGTCAGGACACTGATCAGGATATTCCGATCCGAATGACCCATCGTCCGCACGGCTCCTAATCAATCCCAGGATAGCTTGTCGAAGAGGTTCATCCAGCTCGGTGAGAACTCTCGCGGGTGGTCCCACGTGCCGGTCTGAAAAATAACCCATGCTCTGATCGTGGCCTCCGACAACGCGAGTTTACCTCAGTCGAGCAAAAATCTCGCACCCACGTGTGGGTTGAAGATCACCCGGTGACGGGCTTGACGCCGAGAGCGTGGAAGGCATCGAGATACTTTTCGCACTCAATGTGTTCGCGAACAGTTTGGTAGTTCGCATCACCTGTGTGATATCTCGGCTTGGAGTCTAGTGGGAGCACGTAACTTGAGCTTTCTGAGATGAGCTTAGGATGACCTCCGTAAAAGTAATGGAGTCCTTTTGCAACAACGGGTGCGGGGAAGACATAAATGTCCGGCTCGCGACCGTGCGGGGTGAGGTCCACGCAGCATACAAAGCGTCTAGCTCCACGGATCGCGTCGCCGGAGGGATCAGCGTATTTTGCTTGGAGAAGCCACCTCCGCTCGTGCGTCGCTGTGGCCTTAACCTCGACGTAAGCGACGTGCTCGTCTTTGTCGAAGACAAGAATGTCGTAGCCGATTGTCGTGCCCCACTGAAGAGCGACCATGTATCCGCGCTGAGTCAGCCTGGACGCGACCAGGAACTCACCGGCGAGGCGATTCAGGTTCTTCTTCTCGTTCGTGACCTTTGCTTTCTTCGACATTTGTAGTCCCGTGGTCGCGCCTCGCCGCGTGCGAGTCGAGCGACGATCTCAGCTTCGGTGTTCACTAGACATCTTACAAGCAGCGTGTAGACTGTTGGCTTGTGATTTGCTCACAGTGCAAGGCCGAGAACCCGGACGGTAAGAACTTCTGTTCTGACTGCGGTTTGCTTTTAACTCCCGAACTCAAACCCCTCATTCGTTCTCAGGTTGAAGAGTACGTCAAGGAGCACTTCAAAGACCGCAACATCGTCGATATTGAAACGACGCATCTGGTTGCTGATCGCTTCATGAAGTGGGCGAAGTGGTTCTTGTTCCCGGCGACAGGTCTCCTCGTAATCTTCGCAGCTATCCTCGCTCTTCTCGGAATCAGCAACTATTCAGATTTTCACAAAACTATCCGCCGCGCCTCTGTGGAAGCACTCAGCGAGGCTGACTCAGCGTCGAAAAAGGCCAAAGAAGCTATTTCGCGATCCGATGAGGCGATCCATTCGTTCGATGCGGCAGAGGCAAAGATGGACCAACAACTCGGCTCCATCCAGCGGCTATCTGACAAGGTTGCCGGGATGGAGTCCCAAACCGCAAATCGGATGACGACTGCGAGCAAGCATGTTGAAGAGAGGGTCACGGACCTAGATCGCGAAGTCGCGAGCGCTAACAAAGAGATCGCAGCGCAGCAAAGCAAGCTCACCAGCACGAACGAACTTGTAACCGCGATGTTCTCTAAAGGTCAAGTTGAGACTTTCTTAGTGGGTTTTGTTGACACGCCGACGTGCGTTGTCTATAGGTTGGACACAGGTCCAAACCAGCCGCAGAGAGGAGCGCTGGTATACCTCCTCCTGAAGGCTGCACCCATCTTTCAGACGGTCCAAATCAACTATCACGTCTATGTGCAACCCAAAAGTTCCTACCGTCTTAACGAAAACGTGCTCATCTTCCTTTGGGGTGACCCGGCGGACAACCTCAAACTGTTTCCGTTTGAGGTTTCCTACGTTCCTGATCCAACATATAAGGGATCAATTTACTCAGAGCTGTCCATCAAGGACGGTCACATCTTTGCTGATAAGGTCCAATTGCAGTGATTATCCTCGGCACTCTTGTTACCTCACCCTGAATCGGTAACCACGCTTAGGCGACCCCTTCGTACCCTTCCGACTAGGTACTAAAGGTAGATTGCATTGTTCAATCGTTACGTTACAATTCAACCATGCCCCGAAAGCGAATTTACAAAAGCGACGCCGAACGGCAGAAGGCATACCGGCGACGGGTGTCTGCTGACGTTCACAACCTGCGTGGTCTGATGAAGAAGATCATCAGGTTGCAAGATGCAATGACACCGGAGAGCTACGAAAAGCTGCAAGAGTTGAACCGGAAGATGGATCGGATACTGAGCAAGTAAGCAGCCTCACCTGTGGCTCGAACCACAGATGAGGCCTAACCAAAAATGCACATCGGAGGTGCAAAGATGGCTTCTAAAAGTCTACCACTCGTTTTCTGCCCCGCCTGTCACGGTCACGACCTTCACTCACACGACGACGTTCTACAGTGTCACGATTGCGGACATGTCATCGAAGAGCAACCACAGCCGGAGGTGAAGTGATGGATCGCACAAATTCAGCACTCGATTACACGAAGCCGTTCACTGTGGAGATTCAGTACCGCGACGCGGATGGCAGGAAGTACACCATCGAGAAGGTGACTCACCCGCTGAAGTCGATGGTGAAGAACATGACCACGCTCGGGAAGCGAGCGCCGTGGGATGAGGTGTCGCGATGAAGAACGTCATTCGTGAAGGCACGCACACACGATGGGTGACCGACGCAAACATGCAACCCTTCGACCCTAGCTCGTCGGTTGAGACCATGACTGAGGCTCAATTCGACCGTTACTTGCGGTCGATGAAGCCGAGCGAAGAGATACAAGGGTTGATGGATCGGGTGGACGAAATACAGAGGGAAGCCGGTGTCTTCGAGGAGGTGCGATGATGAACAACACATGGCGAGAACGAGAATTGGAATTGCGAAGGGTGAAGGGTTGGACCGATAGTTGGACGAAGACCGGCCTGACCGAGGAAGAGGCTCGCGACATCCGCAACGGAGCGCGGATGGGTGGGGAATGTTTATGTGGCATGGAGCCGACAGGATTCCCGCTTCCCGAGGACCCGGTCGGGTCGTTTGATGAAGAGTAGAATACCTGCGAGATTGAGGGGGGAAGAGGCCGTGGTCTTCCGGGTCACGGCTTTTTTCTCAGAGGTACATGTCCTTTGGTAACTGGCCGTGGATAGTTCACGGAGGGAGACTGACAGCCATGAAGACATCACACGTTCCATCTATTGCGGCGAGGCACCTGACGACCCTGTGGGAGCTGTTTCAAGAGCATCCGGGGTGCGCTATCGGCATGGACCTGATTCAGCTCCGTTGCGACGCGCCTGACATCTTAGCGGTGTGGCAACGGTACTCATATCTCGTCGTCATCTGTGCGATCCTGAAACTGAAACTCGAATCGTTTCCGGCGTGGCTTCGAGCTATGGTCTTCAGCATCACGGCTCACATCCCGATGAAGAAACTACCCGGCTCTGAAGAGATGGAAGCGGTTTACGCCGCTAGGCTGACCCGCGCTTCGTGACCCGCAATGTGTTGGAAGAGCCGCGATCTTCGGGTCGCGGCTTTTTATTTTGTGTGCGTTCCGCTGGACTTGATCTGTGGGTCCATGACAATCTGACTCAGGAGGAAACAATGAGATTTGTACGTTTGAATGAAGCCAAGCCGAACAAACAGACTGCTATCGTGTACATCAACCCTGATCACGTCGTCGCCATTCGAGAACTTGTGGGTGGAACTCAGATCATGTTGATCGACGGAAACAATATCATCGTGAAGGAAAATCTCACGACCACGGTGGACGCACTTCAGGGTACCAAGTCTTAAAGCACGTCACCGTTAAGCCGACCTCTTGATGACCCGCCCTGTCTGTGTGGATTTGAGCGTCGCGGTCCCCTTGTTCACAGCTTGATTGATCTGGCGTGTTAGTCGCTTCAGATCGGAGTGACGGAGCTGTCCGAAGAACGACCCGTTGAAGGTGTGTGACGAGCCGCCTGGACCCACTCCTCCACCCATTCTCGATACGACCGCATCGGCTAGGCGACCCATTACCTCATCGTTCTCCAAAGGAAGAACAGCCTCCGAAGCATTTCCGCCTGATGCCGAGTCACCAATCATTGCAAGCGTCTGTTGATTGATGAGACCTCCACCCGATAGCTTTGTCACGGTGGATGCGGGGCCTGGAGCCGCGCCACCTCCCGAGGTGACGTTACCTGATGTCCCTGTTCCGCTGTAACTTCCTCCACCGCCCCCACCCGAGGTTGAACCCGCGATAGCAGCACCGGCGATGCCGGTCGCGAGCGCCGCCGCTTCCCACTCCGCAGCCGCTTCAAACGCACCTGGAGCCAAGCTCGCGGTCACCGGGTTCGCGGCCCATGACAACCCCTGTGCGAGCTGTGCCATCGCGTTCGCGGTACACCACTGTGACAGCGAACTCAAGGCACTACCGGCTGATTTTTCCATCGCCTTCGACCAACTCTCGGAGCCGGTCGCGGCTTTGATGAACGCCTCATTCAATTCGGAACCGAACACAGTGGCGGCTTTCTCGGCGGTGTCGAGGTTCAAAACCATCTTCATCAGATCGGTGTTGACGCTTGCAACTGGATTGGCCGCTCCGAAGTTGTTCAGTTCGACGCGAAGCTTTATGACGGCTTGACCGGCTGCTTCGAGTTGCGCCGTAGTTGCTTCCCCGCCATTCTTCAGGTCAATAAACTTCTTGACTGCGAGATCGAGCGCCTCTTGCAGCTCGCCTCGGGTTTCCTGTCCGAAGAAGTGAGCCGCGTCCCGCGCCTTCATCTGTGCTTCGATCATCTTTTGGAAGTCGGAAACGAAACCCGGAGTGACCTTTTCCACAGTGGCCCCGAGGGAGGCGTACTCAGCCTCTTGCACTTTGATGGAGTTCGTCACCGCCTTATCTTCTAGCGCTGCATTCGATGCCACAACGTCGAGGGCGTGCTGTGAAACTCTCACCCGAGTGTCAGCCGCTTTCTCCCACTCATCAGCGGACTTCTTCGCGTCCTTCTCGTCTTCGGCAGCAGCCTCCTTCATCGCAAGAGCAAGCTCCGCTCTAACCGCTTGCAGCTTGTGGAACGTCTCCTGAACCTGACCTCCGACCTCGTCAATCGTCTTGCCGTAGGTCTTATAGTCACCGCCCATCGCCTTTAGTTGCGCTTCTTCCTGTGCAAACTTCGACTCCAGTGCATCCCGCTCCACACCCAATGTTTTCACCCGCTCACCGGCGAGTTCAGAGGCCGACTTCCCGAAGTCGTTCAAGGCCTTCTGTGCTTTCTCGAAGTCGGTTGCATCCTGTTCGAGAGTCTTGTTCATCGTGGCAATCGCGGCATCAGACTCCTTCATCGCTGAAGTGAAAATTGCTACGCTGCTAATCCAATCCGCGAGCTTCTCCGTTCCTTGGACCAAGGCCTCGATCAGGAAGAAGACAGCAGTCGCGCTGAAGGCCGCGTTGAGAGCTTGATTGACACCCGGCATCTCAGCAACAAATGTCCGAACCTCGCGGGGAAGGTGAACGCCGAAGGCTTCACCGAGGAGCATCGTCTCGCCGCGAGCTTCACGGATGGAGCCTGTGGACTTCTTCATCGACTGATCGACCTCATCAGCGGCGTCATCCGCCTTCTGACCGGCGTCGTCGAGAGCACTACCAAATTGATTGACGTTCACGGAGGCGCGGCTCATCCCGCTCTCGATACGAGCGTTCAGCTTATCGACACCCGCGTCGAGCTGAGTCATGTCGCCAACGAAATTTACGACGGCATCTCCGACGTTGATTCCGGCTGTTGATGTGTCTGGCATGGGAAATCCTTTCGCATTAGAAGCGATATGAGCGCGTTTCTCTGAAACGGTGAGGCTAGAGTACGTCCTGTTTCGCGGCCTCTTCGACCTTCCGCATCGCGTAGTGACGCCACAGCTTCATCAGACACAGGTTCGTCGCCTTCACATCCTGTGGTCCGACCGGCGCGAGGTTCCGCGTCAGATCAAGAGCTTCCCGAGCGATGATGACCGACTCCGCATCGAAGAACGCCGCACACAGACCTTCGACGGCCTCCACAGTGGGGAGAGGCATCGGCGTTATCTCTGTGGTCCGCGTCTCAAGCGCCGTGACCGTCGCGGCTTGCGATTTGATCGTCGCCTCGTTCAGAGCAATGATCTCTTGCTGTTGAGCGTTGATCGCCTTCAATTGACCGATGATCGTGTTGAGCGCCTGGGCGAGCTGTTTGTACTGGCGAATCGTTTTGAATGGTCTGAAGTTCATAGGTCACCTTATGTAAGGAGGGCAGCCCCAACAGTTGAGGAAAAGGCTGCCCCACGTAGCACCGTTCCACGGCGAGGGTCGCGACTTCAACTCTTCACTGGCGCGACACAGCGTCAATCCTTGCCGGGATGATCTCACTCGATCCTAACGACGTTCCCGGCTGACATCGGTCAGCACGATTTTTATGATGGGCCTCGGCTTGCGACATCCGGTCCATAGCAGGGTGTTGCACGCGGCGAACAGTGACCTGAAACTTTGCCGGGATCGCGGCTCCCGGTTGGCCGTTGCGCGGGTCACTGACCATCGCAAAACTTTCGGAGGGTAGAATGACATCTTCATCCTCCATCTCGAACTCGGTTTGTGTTCTCAACCACGGCATGGTTAGACCGGTTCCAATCCCTTCTCCGCGAGGCTCCGAACATCGGCCTCGCTGATGACGCCGCAATACTTTCTCCAACGCTCGGCGCGAGCTTCGATGACCGAGTTTGACTCGTTGGCCTTCGGTCCGATGTCCTTATAACCCAGAAACAGAGCGGCTTCGCGGAAACTGACTTTCATTTTTCTCGCGTAGCTCGCGATGCGCTCTTCCTTCGTTGGCCGGACTGGAGCCGCCGATTCATTCATTGCCGCTCCGTTCTTGCGCTCGACGCGTGTCACGCCGATTTTCTTCGCGATGGCGAACGACTGGAGCGCCTCCAATCTCTCGCTTTCGGTCGAGCAATTCTTCATCGACTCATTGATCTGGACGGCGGTGACCTTACCGCTGGTAACGATCTTTTCCGTCAGATGTGCGATCTTTTCCGAAACGCTCTCGGGAAGCGGGACCTTATGTTCCTCGGCCATCTCTTTAAGCACGCTCAACCGCTGTTCATCGGTCACGATGCCCTTCGTGGCCTCGATGATCTGCGTCGCGGTGATCTTCCCACTGGCAATCGCCGCTGTTCTTAACTCCGAAAACTGTTCTGTTACTGATTGCATAAAATCTCCTTTTTGACGGTAGGCCGGGTTTAGAGGCGACCAAACCTTTTAGGGACCCGGCCTGACCGGGTCGCCATGTTCAGAATCCCACAGAACTTTTCTCTGTAGTTAACCCTGTGTATCTCGCTTATTCCGTAGGACTTGCACGAGCGGCATGTTGAGTGAGAGCGCGTTTGCGATGAACTCGTCAGAACAACCTCTCTCGAACATTCGTCGCATGTGCACGATGAAACGCTCGGCTTCGTCCTGGTTCGTGTGATCCCACGGACGCACGCCGCGCCGCGCTCGCATCCTCGCCGCGTGTTCGCGTTTTCGTTTTGTCATCATCAGAAGGTCAACCTCGTGTTCTCGTAAGGATTCACATCATCACCGTCGTTCGACTCGGAGAGGATCGTGATAACGAGCTGAAGGCGATGTTGCATGGCCGCGAGGAAATGTTTTTCAAACTCCTTGGGCGACGAGTATCTCTCACGCTTCGGCAACGGGAAATGCAGCAAGACGCGCTCCATCATCTGATCGAAGGCGAGGCGTGTCTCGGACTCTCGGTCTCTACGGTGACGGCGACTGATCGCTTGTTGCCGACCAGCTTCGTGAAGTGCCTCAGCAGCCGCTTTGATTCTTGTGTCAAGGTTGTCCATCAGAAGCCTCCCGAAAGTTTTGGCTCGCCACGAAGGAAGTCGTTGAGCGAGCAGTCTTCATCCATTTCACCGACGCCGAGGTCCCCGCTTCCCAAGCTCCAGAATCCCGCTGGAGTCTCATCGGCGTTGCCGGGTCGGAATTTGAAGTTCGGTTTACGAAAATCGTTCGCGGTGCCGGTCGCGGTGAGCGCTCGCATCCCGTGAACGAACGCATCGACCGAGTGATCTCGCGGCGAGACGGGGAAGTTCGCCATATCTGTGATGAACTGCTCGTTCCACTCGCCCTTTAGCAACGACACAGAGCGAGCCGCCGTGTAAGGCTGCACACTCATGGCGCGGATCGGCTTCGACTTGACTGGCACGGCCTTTCCAACCGGGATTCCTTGCCGCTCAAGGAATTGAATGAGGCCGATACCGGACCCGGCGTCCTCAACGACGCACAACGGAACGTTGCGAAAGGTTCGAGCCTGCACTCGGAGCCGCTCGACGACGATCTGTGGCAACGTGTCCATGCCGAACTTGCCGGAGAAACAATCGAGCACGAGGAACGAGCCATCCGCCATCGCCGCGATAGGGACGTTACAGCTCTCGTCGTTCGCGGCTTCCGTCTTCGAGCCGGTGTCCCACGGCGACACGATGAGCATGACCTGATCGACGTTGAGCGTGTCGATGATCTGAAAATCACCGGGTGGGAACATCTGGTGAGCGCGGTCGAGCGGGTTCTGCTGATAGAGCGGTGAGAAGTGCATCCCGAGGTCTGCTCGCTTGCCCTCAAATTGTTCCGCGCTGAACGACCACGGTTGACCGGGGATCGCGAACAGGCTCGGGTATGGGTCGAAGTAAGTAATCATATTCTGGTGTCCTCGATATAGCTCGATCTCCCATCTGTGTTGATAGCCGCGAGACACAGATAACGGAACTGCCGTGATTTCTTGTTGCCACGGGCGCGAGCGAGCAAACGTCCGATGAGATCGTCCAGGTGCCATCGCGTATGAATGACGACGATCCTTCCGTTCGGAAGAAGCCGCGTCTCAGCGGCGGCGAGAAAGTTTTGCCACACGCGCTCGCGGATCGTCTCGCTGTACGCCTCGCTGATGTTTTTCAGTGGGTCATCGACGAGGAGAAAGTTGGCTCGTTGGCCGGTGACCTGTCCCATGATTCCCGCCGCGTGCAAGCTCGGTCGTCCATCCCCCCCGGCGATGGTGAACTGACTCTCGGTTGCCTTCGTGAATTCCAGGCGCGGCAGATCGGGATGCTGCAAGGTCCGCAACACGTTCCCCGAAGACAGCCGTGCGAGCGAGTCGCTGTTCGCGAGTTCGATAATGTGACGGCGCGGGTTCTCGTGTAAAAGCCACGCGGCGAAGTCGATCATCACCATCTGTGTCTTCCCGGTTCCGGGTGGGACGGCAATCGCAGCGTCGTACTCGCCGCGAGCCACACCTTCGAGTTCATAAGCCATCGTGCGATGCGGAAAATCGAAGACGAACTCGGGATGAACGGTCGAACAGAAGTCGAGAAATTTCACGGCAACAACTCCTTCGGCGCGGGATGCCACAGTGGGGAATCCTTCGGCGGTTGCGGCATCGGCTCCGGTTTCTTTCCGGCGCGAAGCCGCTCGCACACTTCGGCGATGGGACCCTTGATCTCCTCGAAGCTCAGGTCGCGGGAGATGAAGCAGAACCACTGATACGGTCCGAGCTTCTGTGGATCGGCCTCGACGTTGACGCTGAGTGATTCCGTTTTCTTTGGTGCGTTCAATCCGAACAGCTCAGAGAAGTCGGACATGATCGCACGCCACGCGTTGGCCCGATCAGGAGCTAGATCACCGGTGAGAACGTTGTCGGCTGATTCGAGCAAAGCGCGACCGACCCGGCGCTTTAGCTCTTTGATCTCCTCCGAGTTCTCCAGCACGAAGAGATCGTCGAGCGCCGACAGATCACGCCACAGTGTCCAGCGAGAGACCTTTAACTTCTCGGCAATCTCGGTTTTCGGAGTTCCATTCTTGATCTCCTCGACGACCTGTCGTCGGCGAGCGTCGCGCTTCGGTTGCTTTTTCATCGCGCCTCCTGAAGTTTCTTCCACCACTCCGTGACAGCGACCTTGTCGAATCTTAGATTCCCGTTGACGCGAACGAATGGAAGCGGATGCTTTTGTTTTGCACGAGTCCTCGACTCCGTCATGGAATAAATCTGACGGCGGTTCATCTTCAGCAGAGACGCGAGTTCATCGACGGTTAGAATCTCACCCACGGCTCACACTCCTGTACCACTCACCACCGTATGATCCGATCTCGCGTGTCGCGATACCTTGAGCGACGATGTAATCGAGCAAGTTCTGAAACTCTTCATCGTTTGCCCATTGGCAGGAATACTTCACTTGATTGCGATGAAGACGCGTGGTCTTCATCAACCGCAAGCGAAGCCGGAGAATAGATTCTTCAAACTTCAAGCTCTGTTCATCTGACATACATCACCTCAGTATTCCGGCGCGTCGTGTGTTTTTCGCGCCTCAAATTTCTCAAACATGTTTTCGTTTCCAGCGATTCCCCAATACCACTTACGGCCCTTCTGAAAAGAGCGAACACCAGCGGCAGCTCTCACCCGGTCCGCACACATCGAGATGTCAAGATCGCCCTCCTTCATAAAGGACTGACATTCGGTCGCGGCCTTCGCTCCACTTTCGAGGAATGCCCTCAACACAGGAGCGGCCTTCTGTATCAGGCCGAGGTTTTTGCGCGAGTCAGGATTGAGTGCTTGCGACGCGGTCGCCTTCGTCATCCCATCCCAAACGATCTTGATGACCTCGCTCATCTCTCGTTCGATCTCGACGTTCACAACTTCGGTGTGATAGCGGAAGGATTCGTGTCCCTTCGGTCCACGGATCGGAGCCATGATGTGAGCGTAGTGGCCCTGGAGATTGGGATCATCGGAACATTGCCACGCGCTTCGCGCCACGCCGACAAAAGCACGCGCACCCATAACGCGGGACATCGGGTCCTGACTCTCACCTTTGTTCAGGTGAGACACGGTGAGGACATTGAAGCGAAGCTCCTGTGCGAGCATCACCAGCGGCATCAAAGCTTCGCGGACATCCTCTTCCGCATTCATCTTCAGCTTCCCGAGGTAATTCGTGATCGGGTCAATCACGATCAGGCCGAGGTGCGGCGCGAGCTTCCGCGCTTCGGCACAGATGAGCGCGATGTCTTCCTTCAGGGCGAGCATTCGCTGATGCGTCTTGTCGTCTTTCGATACCTGCACTCCGGTGATCGGGTGGAAGAACAGGTCGCATCCACCGGCGAGGTCGAAACGCGGAAGGATGGTGTCCTGTAAATCGTCTTCGTTGTTGAGCATGATCGAATGCAGAGGAAAATTCCGCATCTTCTGACCATCCGGCCACGTCCCATATCCGTCGTGTCCTGGAAGCTTCGACATGCGAGCGCAGAGGTCGATGGTGAGTGGAGATTTTCCTTGTGACGACTCACCGCTGAGGTTGAGCATCCCCGCTTCTCTGAGGACCGGCTTCCAACACCACCGCTCCGGCATTCGCAGTGTCCAGAGGGGATCGGGCATCACCAGAGAGCTGACCTCGGGAGAGCGCGACTGACTCTCACGGGGTGGAACCTTCCGCGCCTCTTCAATCGCGTTCGCTAGTTCCTCATGTTTGCGGCGTTCCCACTTGTTCTCGCCGCTCGGTCCCCACTTCCCCTCTGTGTACAGCTTTGATTGTTTGAAATCGGCCTCCATTTTTTCGGGATCACAGGAGTTCTTGAGGGCGCTTTTCACGAGCAACGAGGCGACGGCTGAACTCGGGTCAGGAAACTCGGACTCAGGCTTCGCTATCATGTCCGCGAGTGTGAGATGGCTATAAGCCGACTTGCCGCGCTTCCCGGCGACCTCAACCGCCTGATCTTTTCCCGCGACCGAGGTGTACAGCTTTTCGAGTCCCGTTCTATCGAGAATCCCACCGTCAAACTCACCCCACGCAACTCCGGTGACGGTGACGTAGTTGGACCAAAACAGCTCGATCTTCTCGTGATCGGCTCCGACGTTCTTCACGACTTTCTTTTTGCCTGCACCGGCCATCCGCTCCGCGAACGCGCCGAGGACCTTCTGATCGACTCGAACCCATAGGTGAAGGCCGTGATGCGTGACTCCGGGTGATCGTTCCGCGTAGAAGATGAAGCCCTTCCAGGTATCAACGAAAACCCGCGCCCACAACTTCAGCTCGCCGTTCGGCTGAAAGCAATTGTCGAGATCGACGCAAAGGACGGAACCTCCGGCGAGGTTGTAGCCGACGAAGTCGTATCCCTTCTCATTCGCGAACGCGATGGCTTCTTCGAGCGAGACGAGGACATCCGGCGTGTACTTCCAACAGTCGTGAAGCTTGCCGGTGACCACAGAGGTCGGAGGCTTCGTTGCCTGACCTTTGTCGTTGATAACGATCTTCGTCACCACGTACCGCCGAGTGCGGAAGATCGGCGGTACGCTATCGACTTTCAGTTCGATCATCGACCGCTCCTTTGAGGCTCGATGACCGGCGCGTCTTTCAACGCGGCGATTGTTTCGCGGACGCGATCACAGATGCCATCAAGAGACGCGATGAGCTTCTTCTTGTCCGAGGCTGTGATCTGTGCGTGTCGGCGTTCTGCCTTTGAGAGGCCGAGGAAGTTGTTTCGCACCATGCAAAAGCGGTCGAATGTTTTGTTTCCCTGAGTGACGACACTGTTCACCCACCGAACCCGGTCTTCCTCGGCGCGGCGAGCTTTCTGTTCCTCATCCTTCCGCTTCTGCTCGGCCTCGATCTCTTTCCGCCTCGCTATCGCGTCCTTCGTGCGAGTGACCTGACGACTGGCGTCCTTGACCTCGGCCTTCGCCTCTTTGATCTGTTCCTTGACCTTCTCCTCTTGCTTCGGCGCGAGCTTCTGTTGCTGTTTTTTCTGAAGCTCTTTGAGGTATTCGGCGGCCTTCTGTTCGCGCTTCTGGCGTTCGATCAAAGCCTGCGTGTTGTCGGCCTCGACGCGTTTTGCTTCTTCCTTCTGAAGCTCCGTCTTGTGCGCGTGTCTCGTGGCTGACTTCGCGTAGTCATCGAGGATGGACTGAACGACGATTCGGCCTGATCGCTTGTCACGGTAGGATTCGAGACGGCTGTACTCCCACACTTTCAGTTCGACGAGTTCGAGGAAAGCGAAAGCGGCGCGGACATCATCATTCGATTCCTTGTCGTTCTTGCAAGTGCGACCCAAGAACCGCGCCACAGAGAGCATGTTGTAGGCAAACCGGGAATCCCGGTTTGCTCCTCTCACGAAGCCGGGAGCGACGCGAATAGCGTTGGAGTTGGATGGAATTTCGAGCTTGATCTCTCCGCTCGCGATGGCGTTGACCGTGGCCTTCACGATCTCCATCGTGAACTCGAAGCCGTGACCATAAGCATCATCGTGATCGCGGGACATCCGCTGAAGAACTTCCGCGTCCGACAGTTTCACAACGTTGAAGTCGAACTCCTCGTTTTTTCCGTACTTGCGGCGAAGAGCTTCGAGGCGATGATGACCGAACACGATCTCGAATTGTCCCTTCGAGTTCTCGCGGACGATGATGTTCTTCCAGAAGCCGGTTGTCTCGATGGACTCGACGAGCTTTACGATCCGGTTCTCATCGAGCGGGTTGATGGTGAAGTCTCTAAAGGGACTGGCGACGACACTCGCGAGCGCGATCTTCGAGCCTCGCGCTGAGGTCACAGAGGCGGGATGAGACTTTTCGAGTTGTGGTGATTTCGACATCGAGGCGTAGAACTCCCTGCTCGATGTCAGTCCCTTGGTGGGTGCTCAGTCGCTTGAGCGGCGACCTGATCGTACCTTTGTTGGATTCTCGCGCCTTGCGATCAATCAAGGCTTGAGAGACTTACGGCAGGAGGTCCAAATCCATGTTTCCCTGCCCGAGTGCATTAGCTGCGTTCCCGGCCTTTTGGCCTCCAGACGGGTCAACTGATGTGACGCTCGCCGAGCTAACGTTCTTCGAGTAAAACATGAGGGTTTATGACTGTCAACAAATATTCTTGTGTGAGGTCATAAACAGCGGGTTACTACATAGTAAACTATTTTAATGACACGAGAAATCGAGGTCAGATCGTCAATACGGTGTGTCCTGTGCCACCATGACGAACTGACGAACTGACGTTGTGAAAACGTAACTTTCAGAAAGAAAAGAATATAGTAAGGTTTATATTTGCTGAAAAACACTCAAAAAGGCTCAGTTCGTCAGGCCGTCAGTTCGTCAGGATCACACAGGACCCTCTGTGTTGACGATCTGACAATCCGGTTTTTCCGTCACCCTGCACCATGATGCACCGTGTGTCAAATTTTTAACAGTACCAAAGAGTAAACACTTTTGATGCGATTCTCGCGCCGTCGTGCGACAGCCGTGCGACGGGCTTCCCGGACCCGCATGAACACTGTGGAGAAAAGGCGCTCACGGTCAACTGAACCGGCGCTCTTGGTCGCGCTCGGCCAACACACGACATTAAAAATTCAAACTCGACATCCCACGAGTTTGAATACTTTTGTTAGGAGGCGTCACGGACCCACTTCAGCCCTTAAGCATCTTCCGCTCGTACTGTTTCATGCCGTCCGCGAATCCCTTCTTGGTGATGGTCTGTTTGTACTCGGCGAGCGTTGTGGTCATCGACTTGTGACCGGCGAGAGCCTGAGCAACCGCGTAGTTGCCGTTCGTGTTTTCGATGACCATCGTGATCGCGCCGCGTCGCCCGTTGTAAAGTCCACCCCACGCCAAGCCCTTCTTGCGGAGCGCGGGAATTACGATGCGATTGAGAGCGTTGTGTAGATCGAGCGGTGCCGGTCCACCGGCGAGATGCTTCATCTCTTCAGCGCAGCGGTCGTCTGTCAGTACACCTGTGCTCGGGAACACCCAACCTTCTGCGGGTCGTCCACTCTTATCCCACCACACCGCGAGCGGCTTCTTCACCCGCTTCACGATTGGGATGTCGCGGATCGACTCATCAGTCTTCGGCTTGCCGACGATGCCGCGCACGACATTGCGGCGCACATGCACGACACCTTTCGAGATGTCCTCCCATCGCAGCGCGTTGCATTCTCCAGGCCGGAGGCCGAGCCAACAGGTGATAGCAATCACGGCTTGCATCTCGGGATTCGCAACTAAAGCCGAGATCATGTTCTCGACCTGCTCCTGTGTGTACCAACCTTTCGGCTTGCTCTCCTTGCAGTCCTTCGGAATCTTCACACCGGCCCACGGATTCGCGGGACACAGGTCACGCTGGACGGCTTCGCTGAACATCGCGGATGCGAGTCCCCGGATGTGACGGAGCGTGTTCTTCACCTGTTTCGTCTTGATGGATGCAAGGAACCGGCGTGCCATAGCGCTGGTGTAGGCCCTGAGCGTCACGTCGCCGAAGTGTGGCTCCAGGTGTTGCCTCCAGAGCTGTTTGAAGCCCCTGACCGAGCTAGGCCGCATTCCGTGACCTCGGTAGTCTGTCTCACAGTAAGGCAAGTATTGGCCGGTCCAGAAGTCCGCGATCTTGATGTCGTCGCCGGTCGGCTGGACCTCTGTGTTCACCTTGGCGAGGATGCCGTCCGCGATGAGCTTCACGGCCTTCGAGGTGGGATACCTGTGGTCCTTGCTGTCTTTGTTGCATAGCTTCTGCGAGCGCAGGACTCGCGTAAGCTTGCCGTCCCGCATCTCGGTCACGTAATATCGGAGGTGGAAGGCCCCATGTCTCTCGCAAATGTTCCCTGTCTGATGTCGAGTCGTCATGCAGGTATGGTATGGGAAAATGGGACAGAATGCGACAGCACGAACGTGCCGTGTCGTCGGAGTCACTCAGAAGTTATTGAAAATGTTGTGTTTGTAATACCGTGGCGGCGTAGCTCAGGTGGCTAGAGCGACGGTCTCATAATCCGTAGGTCCGTGGTTCGAGTCCACGCGCCGCCACCAATTAAATCAGTAACTTCTGCGAGTTCTGGCTCTACCTCGTTTTGTGCTTGGTGCGTCCCAGGTGCGGATTGGTGCGGAGTTGTTTTGTCTTCCTGCTTTGGCAGTTCGTCCAACTTGTCCACGAAAGATACGTTCGCGCCCGGAATCAGGTGACCGTAAGTGTCGACTGTTACCTGGATAGAGCTGTGCCCCATCTGCTCTTTCACGTACACGATCGAGGCTCCGCTTTGAATCAGCAGAGACCCAAACGTATGCCGCAGATCGTGAAGCCGGATCTTGCGGATGCCTGCCTTGGTGAGCACCGGCAGAAAGAACCGGTGGTACAGATTGTCGGGGTCGAGGATCGAGCCATCTGGCGAGGGGAATACCAACTCGTCCGAAACGTCATTCTTTCCCTTGAGGAAAGCTTCCAGCAACCGCTTGTCCCGTACTTCGACGAGCACGCGCCGCAGTTCTCGTGAAAGGTCGACGCGCCGGCTCTTTTTGCTTTTCGTAGTCGTGTGCTCACGTCGCACGTAGTTGTGTTGCACGATCATGAAGCGGTTGGGATCCTCGTCATCCCTGCCGAACTGGATGTCTCCAAACTGCAGGGCGACCAGCTCGCCGCGGCGAAGACCCGCGCGCAGGGCAGTCAGGAACAGCGCCTCGTAATCAGGACAGACCACCTTCGCGGCTTCGACGAACTGATGTGCTTCCACTGGCGTCAACGCGACACCCTTAGTCTCTTCGCCCTTCGCTGTACGGGTAAACCGCCCTAGACGCGCAGCAGGATTCGATTCAAGCACTCCTTCCTCGATTGCGTAGTTGAATATTCCTCGAATCACGCACAGAGCGTTGCGGATCGTGTTGCGCGACAGCTCCTGGGCAATCAAACCGTTCATCATCGACTTGACATCGTCGCGTTTGATGTCGGTCAGCCGTTTTGTTCCGAACCGAGGTCGAAGGTACTGCCGAAGCACTCCCTCATAGCCTTCCGCGGTCGACGTCTTACACTCGACTTGCGCATAATCCTTCAGCCACCGGTCTGCGTAGGCACCGAACGTTGGGGACTGGCGTTCTGGATCATTCAGAAAGGCAACGTCGCCGAGGGCGAGGCGCGCCTCAATCTCGCGTCGCACCTTTTCCGCGGCTTCGCGGGTGCCAACGCACCGGTTCTTGCGTCGTCCGTGGTAGTTCACGTACACGTACCACTTGGCGCCGCGCTTTTTAATCTTCACGCCCATCAGTTCGTTCCCATGACTCCAGCTACGAGTTCGTCCACAATACAGGCAACGTCAGCCGTTTTCAGCCTGTGATTTTCCAGCCATTGATCAAAAGTGCTTCTGCGAATCAAAATCTTCGTCCCAACGCGAGCGGCCGGCAGGGGATTCGTCGAGCGATGGATCCACTCGCGAAGAGTTCGCTCTGAGACACACGCGTACGCTTGCAGGGCTTTGAGATCCAGCCATTCGGGTTGTGGCCGTTCCGAAATCATATGTTTTTGGGTACTTGAAATTGGGGCGAAAGTCGCGACGCTAAGTCGTTGATCCAGCAAGATCGGCGCTGGCCGCTTCCAAGACCTTTTCGGCACACGACCCACCCGCGCGGAAGGAAATAACTCAGTTTCGCAATTTAGACAACGACCGGAGCTGCATGAGTTGGTCCTCTGGAGAACCACTCACATCCTCGACCATGCAAACGTTCCCGTTTTCACTTCGAAAGAAAACGGTCGTGTGGCTTTCTTCTCGGAGAACGCGCACGTAGTTAGCTGAGCGAACCAAAATCTGCCCCGCTATGCGGGACACTCTGCCTACGGGATTGTCTGCAACTAAGAAACTGTCGCAATCCCCGGGTCCGACCAACCACGCGGGGAAGCTTACGTCGCTTATCTCAGTCCCACTCCTGTAGATGACCTGGACATGATTTTGTGCCCATAGCGTGAGCTGGCGCAACGCGGCTTGGATGTCGACCTCCGTTGGCTCAGCGCGAAGTTCGGATTCACGCTCACCCGGGTCGTCGGACAACCGCATCCAGGCCGAGTTAGGTCTTTTTCGGGATACCACAACACTATGTTTGCCGTCCCACCTCTCGATCTTCGCGTACCTCTGCCACTCGCCGTCCAGCACAAGAAGTGATCGTGACCCCTTGAGATGAGCGAGAAAGTTACCCGATGCGACTTCATCAAGAATCCCGCGGTAAGCCTGCGTCACGATTCCGACTCCAATCTCTACTAGCAGGGTCTGGTGTTGTTTGTTCCACTTGCACAGCAGGTCGTAAACGGTTGGAAATGTTTGTTGTCTTCTTTGCGTTTTTGGACCCATACTTTTCGTCATTGTGCCGTGCCTCTCTGCCGCCGAACCTCTGGGCAATCCAGCGTGCATGCCTCCCCTGGCCAGTGCCCGTGAAGACAGAAAAACTCTTGGTCCTCGTGGCTTCGCTGATGAAACTGCGACATCCGTAGTTCGCTGTCCTTCCAGAGTTTTATGAGTGTCTTGTGATCCAGACCGTCTACTCGGCTCGCGCCCTGCGGCAGAGGCCCTGGCAGTGGCTCTGGCAGGCGGCCATGGACCGCAAGGTCCTCCAATTGCTTGTCAGTCAGACTGTCGAGGAAGCGTTCGCAGCGCAACCATTCGCTGAACAGATATTCCTTTTCGAGCACCTCGATTCGACCCTTGAAGGATGCCATCGGTTGTCACCTAGAACGTGGTGTGACCGCTTCCAGCGCCTTCAGTCGAGGTTCTAGTTCCGACACCTCAATAGCGCGCAGCAAACTGGAGGCTACGTATGCCAACGCGTTTGCGGTCTTCGTATCCACCTTGCACCCGCGGATCTGCACTATCGTTTCTGCCAGAACGTCTCGCACCTGTTCGGCGGTTTTCGGGATGTCGACTTCCTTTTGAGACCCTGGTGTCGCTTCTTGCGGATCGATCGGTGGGGCAGCTTTGCGGCCATGCTTGGCGCCCATCTTCGAAGCCCGGTCTGGGTCGGAATGCAAGGCGCACTGCTTTTTTCCGGTGACTGCCCACGCACGACAGCGCTGTCCTTCTTTATTCTTGGATGAACACCGTCTAGACATCGTTCAAGTCCGCGCCATTTGCCGTTTTGTACCGTTCAACGGTGGGGTGGCATCCCACATGCCTTGAACGGCCCAATAATAGGCTAATTTCGAAGGGTTCAGGCTGACTGGCTTGACATGCCTGGCGCCTTTTCCCCCAACTCATCATTTACGTTCCTTTTACGTTCCTCAGTTGTTCCTTTTACGTTCCTCAGTTGTGCTCAAATCGAGCCGGGGGAGTGTGCTCATTTTCCGTTCTTCATTTGGAGCCTAGCCGAGTCGAGAGCGTCATTTAGCGCGTCTGCGCTGATCAGGATTTGCTTGCGCGCATCCTCCATCGACTTCAGCGTGTCCTTGCGCTCTTTCTGCGACAGGTCGCCCGCCATCTTCACGCGCTCGCTTTCTGTGTCCAAATTCTTCAAGTCTTTCGCGATCTCATCGAGGTCGTTGTGAAAGAGCAGGTAAACAGCCTTGTTTGGATCCGCTACGAACTTCTGTGCCGCTTCAGGCTCGCGTTCAGCCAGAGCGGAAAGAGTCTGAGAATAGCCCATAGACTTCGCCACATTCGCTTTTAATCGTTCTTCCGCACCGGACTTGTAGTTCGTTACTCCGACGATGCTGCCAACTCCGGTGGCTAGGTCCACATTGTCGTAACTGGCATCAAGGAACCGACTCACTGCGGGAAGGGCTTTTACTGCGCTGAAGGCAAGCGCCTTATCAAGCTGGCGCGTTGGCGCTACCTTGCCAGGGACTGCTGCGTCCTCGGGCTTCCAGATTTCCTTGGTGCCGCCAAGATACTGGCGGTTCGAGAGTAATTCCGCCGCAGCTTGAATCTCTGGACGAAGCACGCCAGCTAGTCCACCGCCGCCGCGAAGCGCTCCAGACCATGCAGCACGTGCGACATCCTGAGCGTCGCCTCCCTCAAGTGCTGCTTTTGCTGCTTCGAATACCGGCGTGGCGATGTGCAGTGCCAGAGATTCGGTGACCAGTCCGGTGCGTAATTTGCGGTCCCCATAGTGGAGGTAGGCGAAGTCGTACTTGTCGCCATCTTTGTTCTTCCCGGCGGCATTCAGCGCTAGGTTGGCGCCCAACGTGACCAGCGCAGGATACAGTGCTGTTTTGATGGGGTGCCGCAGGAACCATTTAAGACTTGAAAAATCCCAACCTGGAAATAGCAGCGCTCGCGCCCAGCGCTTCATCCGCTCCGTCCAATTCGACTTATTGTAGTTGCCGAATCCGTCTTCGACATTCTTTGAGGCTTCTTCCTCGCCCATGCCTGCTCTGTCGCGCAGGAAATCGTAGGCGAGAACGCGGCTCTTTTGGTCGAGGCCGCCGAACCCACCCATAAATTTCGGATCAAATAGGACACCCTTGGAGAACTTACCGACCGTCTGGCGCACCCAATTCGCCGGGTTCATGTTCCCGAGAACATAGGTGTGCAGGCTGCCGATGTCCCGAGTGTTCGTATATGTTCCCCACTTCGAGAGCGCATCAATCGCATCGTCGGCGAGACCTTCAGCCATACGATCGCGTAGTTCTTTGCTGAAGAAAAGCTTCTGGTAGTAGGGCCAGACACGCGGGTCCCATGGGCCAGAGCCGACCACGTGCGACAGGCGACGCATGATGTTGAGGACGTGAATGTTGGGACCGAATAAGCCAACAATCTGGTCCTGAAAGAATCGCCGGATGGAATCGTTCTCCTGCTGGCCGCGCGTCATGTCGTAGTGTTCGAGGGCGTCGACTACTTCCTTCGGAGCGAGATAGCGATCGCTGGGGCTGATTCCCGGGCGGCCTGTAGTCATTGTGCTCCAGCCATTTTCGAAGTCTCTGATCATGGCCTTATCGTCTTTGGCTGGATCGTAGGCGCGGTACTCCAGAATCTCTTTAGGACGGTTCGCTGGCTTCGCCAGTTTCATCGACTTGGCGACTTCAGGGCTGTAATAAGTTGTGCCGCGGTATTCGATCTGTGGCGGCTTCGCAGTGCCTTCCCTCCACTTGGTTGCTTCGCCGGTGAGCGAGTCGAAGATCTTTTGGTTTAAAGCAGCGTGATAGGCCTGCGTGTAGCTCTTGACGTAACCGGAGAAGTCCTTTGCGCCATGCGCGTAAAAATAATCCGCGGTCGCAAGCCGCTGCTTCCTGTCGGGTCGCGGGGGCCGGATGCCACCATGAGATGCGCCCAGGCTTGGACTTTCATCGGTCCTCCCCATTAGGGGCTCACGCAAATGCTCTGGGTACGTGCGCTTCAGGTGATCAAGAATGTTGCCATTTGCTTCCACGTAATCCTGGGCATCCTTCTGGGAGTCGAAGGAATCAACCTCTTCGCCATTGCGATCGAGCACAGACCACCTACCGGCCTCATCCTCGAACGTCGATAGGTCACGCCGAACATGCCAGCCCAGTTTGATGCGAATTGCCGCGAGTTGGTCCTGGTATCGCTTGAAGCGGTTGACGGCATCCATGACGGCAGGATCTTCGCGGCCTTCGTCGTATTGATCCGGATAGTGTTCCTCGAGATGTTCGCGGGCGTCAGAGTCGGACAGCATCGCGGCGAGGCGAACCTGGTGCTCGTTCAAACCCCTGATTACCTGCTCGACGTTGCTCTCTGCTTTGTCGTGGAAGTAGCGCGGGGCGTTATCCTTTTCCTTCAACATCTTTGCAATGACCGGATCGTGATCCGCTACGCGTCGATACTTGTCCCCGAGGTCTAGCTTTTTGTCGATGAACTCGTCGATAAAGTCTTTGTAGATCCTGGTGATGCGGGCCGGATTCAACGCAGCCGGGGTAGCGGTGCCACTTTCTTCGTGGGCAAGCCGGCTAACTATTCCTTCCGGTTCGAACTCTATGTTTCCGCCTCCACTCTCTTTGACCGGGTACTCTCCGAGAATCTTCTCCAAGATGCCGCCTACGCGGTCCCGCTCCTGCCGCCCCTCGGCGTTTGGCAGGTAGTAGATCGGCTGGATGCCTTTTTCGTAAAGCAGTCCCAGGCGCTTCAGGTTGTTCGCCACATCCTGATTCGGTGGAATAAACTGCACCACTGGCTGGCGGTTTATGCGTCCCTGGCGTACTTGGATGTTCTTCTCGAGCGTGTAACTCAATCCGTTCTTGAGCACGTCGGTTTGCAGTTGGCTCGCGTTGACCGTGCTCCCACCACCAGTAATCCGGGAGAGCAGGCTGCGAATTTCTCCGCTGGGGATGTCGACACCGACCACTCGTTTCCCGCTCTTACTATCGACGGTCGTGTAGATATTCAGCGCCGGCGAGGCTTCATGGATGGCGTTCCACCAGCGCATGACGGCGCCCCCGATAAGGTGATGTTCTACAGTGGTGTGCGCTGGGGCTTGATTGTACTGCTGCTCCCACTGTTCTTTTGCCCAGGCTTCGGGGTCTTTGGCGAGGTCTTGAGATTTCTCAAGATCCTTGCGCAATTCGTCGATGCTCTCTCGCGCTTGCTCAACCCGGTTCTGGGCCCATGACTGCCCCGGGTAACGCTCTGCGGTTCTCACGGAGTAATCGAGTTCGCTCTCTGCGCGCGCAAGACGGTTCTGGATCTCAGTAACTTCGTCTGCTGCCTTTTCGGTGACAGCTTCCCATCCAGACAAACGTTGATGCGGCACCTTTATGGCATTCCCCTGTCCCGGCGCAACCAGGTAGAACGCATCCGTGCTGCGTCCGTCCGCGTGGATAATGGGACTGGCATCCATCCTCAGTAGGACTTCGCCTGCCTTGTTGCGCATGAAGGCCGGGTTCTTTGCCTCGTTCGTCTTCAGGATTCTGTTGAGGTCTTTCAGAGACACGCGGTTGGTTCTGACTTGCGCGTCAATCGGATAGTAGAAGGTTTCCGCGTTTGTTTTCGGGTCGTGCGAGATGGAGCGCTCCTCTTTCACGGAGAACTCATCCCCTGGCAGTGTTTTGACTCCTGTGTCGAGCGTGCCATCTTCTACCGCCTGCTGCACGACCGCCTGGAAGATGTCATAGAAGTAGTTGTAGACGGAGTTCTGATTATCCGGGTCGAGCGCCAGGAGCCGGTTCAAAAGCCGAGTGACGTTGGTACGATCAGCGGGTGGAACGGTCTTAGCCCCAGTTGTCGTGTCTGTCTTCAGTACACGCAGGTCGGTGAGAACTTGCATGCCGGCCAGCTTGGTCCCCGGAATCGACCGATTCGCAAGCATCGCGTTGTAGAAAGCATTGGTCGCCTTCTGCCCCTCGGGACTTTCGAAGTTGACCTTCTCCATCAGGTCCGTCCCAGCATTGGCGTTGCTCTGCCCTTTCGAGAGGGCGCCGAGTGAACCCATTCTCTTCGCCAGCGTCGACGTGAAACGCTTCTCCCCGCCAAGATCGGAGGTCAGCATCGCATACTCGGGCTGGTGCGCTTCGTTCGAACGGTGAGTGCGACCTAGCATCTGCATGGCTTTGTCCGCACTCCATCCCACCTGTAGAGTGATGTGGCGGCGCTTTTGTTGGTTGGCGACGTCGTTACCAGCGTGAAGGGAGATACCGGTACCCGCCGCGGAGGATAGAATCGCCACCCTTTTCTTGCCTGCTTGGAACGCTCGCATCTCGGAGAGATTAATTTCGTCGCGCTTTACGTTCGGGTCGCCGCGGGGAACAAACTTGCCAGAGGCTTCATCGTAGCGTTCTTTGCGGCCGGTGAGCTCTGCTACGTTTTTCGGGCCACCTAAGCTGTTAATGAGGATATCCAGTGGGTTCGCGGGCATCTTCAAATCGCGGTCGAGTTCGGCAAGCAGCTTGTCTCGTTCCTTGATGGCTTCCGGGTTGGTCAATGGAATGTCGCGACCATCCGCGTCTTTGATGGAAGCAGGAACTTTGATGGGGCGCCCTTCTGAGTCCACGTCGTCCACAAACTGCTGGATTGGGTAATGCTCGCGAACCAGATCCTTGAGCATTTCGCCGGGCCCAAAGTCGTAGTCTGGAATTTCGTCAGAGTCTTCCCCGCCGCGATCTCGGTTCTTTTCCCGGTTCTGCGCTGCTTCGTTCGTGTTGACCAGGGAAATGACCACCGACTTGCCAGCCTCCAGCGCTTTGTTAGCCTCGTCGACCGCCGTCGGAATCTTCAGCGTTGTGAGCAGTACATTGAAGAAACGAAGCTGCGCGCCGTAGAACAGGGACATAAACCGAGACTTTGCCAGTGCGCCGCCATTGGTGGTGTTCTTGATGGTATCCTCTGCCTGCTGCACTACGGAGGCCCACGCTTTGGTTGCAGTCCGGTAGAGCGCCTTCTGTTCGTCCGTAAGAACGTGCTCGACTTCCTGATAGGTAACTCCCTTGTAACTTAGAGTGCGCGAAACATACTTGCCCTGAGCCTTCAACTCGCGCGCGACCATCTCCATCGCGGACATGCCGCCGCTGGCAATCTGCGCCTGAAATTCTCCGAATCCTTCAGGGAACGGCGTGCCCGGCCCCCACAGTCCAAGCCGATCAAGATACCCTAGGTTGATCACATCGGTTGCGGCTGTCGCGGAAAGCGATGCTGACCTAATCTTGGGATTCTTTTCCATCAGTTTCTTGATGGCCGCGCCGATCTGAGAGACTTGCTGCGCCTGTGCTGCGACGGCATTCTTGAGGTTGTGGGATTCGTCGTAGATGATGTACGCGCCGTCACCTTCGTCCTGCCCACGCATCCAGTGCTCAAGCTGGCCGACGCGGGTGTTCCCTTTCTTGTCAGCAGAGCGGATCAGTGCGTAGGTGGTGAACAGGATGCCTTGGTGGTCTATCGGATCGATCGCGGAGATCTTACCGAACGGTTTTATAGTCTTCGCGAGGTCCGTGGCACCGATGCCATTCAGGTCGCGAATAGCATCCTGCATAAGATCCCACTTCTCTGACACCCACACCAATCGTTTACGACCCTGGCGGAAGTTGTCCCAGAGAATGCCCGCTGCGATGCGGCCTTTGCCTACACCGGTGCCGTCTCCAATCAGCGCAGTCGAGCGTGCGCCGCTTGGCAAGGTGAGCGAGTTCTGCTGGCCAGCGATGGAGATGGCTTCAAGCTGCACTGCAGACAACTTGCCCTCTTTGATAACTGACTCAGGTAGGGATGGCTGGTAAGTAATTTTCGGCAGCGGCACGGTGGCCATCGTGCGTGTCTCTACGATGTTTGCCGGGTGCGCAGGACCCTTCAGAGTCGGTCGGTACGCGACGTAGGCGGCGGAATCTTCTTCCTCTTTGTGAACTAGAGAAGAATCTTCACGCCCGAGGCTTAGAGCTGCATCGCTTGTTTCGGTGCCTGATAGCGGTCGCTCTCGGTCAGCATTTTTAATACTGCCTTCAGAGCTTCGAGTGGGCTCTGTTTGGGAATGTTCTTCAGTTCGAATTTCGGGTTGGCGTACTGGAACTCGTTCACTCCTCGCACTGGGTTGGTTTCCGCCAAGATTTCGGTCAGGTTGATGAGGTCGATTGGCAGGTTCGATTCTTCCGCCAGTTGTTGGCTCTGCTCGTAGTCCACTTCGATCGCTTGGTTGACTAGCGACTCCAGTTGCAGCCACGCGAGCTGCGGGCTGACTTTCCCGAGGGCTACTTGAGCGTCGAAGTTCAGTAGCGGGTTTTGATTCGGCGACATTGGGTCTGCTCTCCGCAACGTCCTTGAGCGCATCATACGCCTCTTCCAGCGTGTTGACGTTGCCTTGTTTTACTGAATCCCAAGTCTTTATCTGGCCTGGGGTGGTGCGGGACGGCGTAGGGCCGTCCTTGTCAATTACGATGATTCGTGTTGCGAACGCGGTGCCGTATTTTTGGTACTCCTTGCCATGCACCCGGACGTTGGCGCGCACGTTGTATTTTTCGGCAATCCTCTCGAACCATTGGCCGGAGGATCCGGTTGTCAGGCTGGCGCCCCCGTTCGGCTCATTCGCCTGCCCACCGCCAAGGATTGCAACCAGCCTGCCGCCAGGCTCTAACCGTTGCAGCGCAGAGTCGACGTGATTGAATCCGTACTGATTGCGATTCTTCGATTCGTATGACTTGATTGCGCTCGCGGAGAATGGGGGGTTCATCAGAACCACGGTCGGCTTGATCTTCCGATCGAGCAGCGAGTTGATGATCTCGCCATCGTGCGCGGTCGGTTTGTCGAAGCCTACTTCCTTCAGCATCTCCTGTCGGCGTGGCGCGATTTCATTGACGTGCACTGCCGCGCCGATCGCCTTAGGCCACACTGCGAGACCGCCGTTGCCAGCGGATGGTTCGAGTACAACGTCCGAGGGTTTCAGCCCTGCGACCTTCGCCGCGACGTAAGATTCAGTAGGTGGTGTCGAGAACTGCTGATTCTTGATCTGCTCCTCGGTGCGTACGCCTTGCGACGTGACACCTTTCATCAGATTGCGCAGCACTTGCAGCGCTTCAGGCACGGGCCGCGCCATGGTCTCTTTGCCGATGTGAAGGAGGTACTTGTTGACCCCTGCTTCCATAGCATCAAAGGCGTCCTTCGGACTCCACTTGCCAGAGACGCGCGATGAGCCGAAGTGTTGTTCGGCCAGTTTATTGAACTCTGTGACGTTGCCAAGGGATTCCCCAGTTCTCAGCTTTTGGAAAACGGCATCAGCCAAGGCAGGAGCGCCACTCGCCTGAGTGGTTGCAGTTTTCCGGTTCGAACTCAACCGCATGAGCGGAAGACGATTTCGATGCCGATGCATCTGCCCCACCCTTTGTTCCTGTAAGTTTGACTACTTCCGTCGTTCCGTCTTTGTGGACGATAGCTACCGAATCAATCGTGAACTTCTTACTATCAGTGACCGACATCCCTTTATAGCGGTTGGCGGCTTCTGGCTTCACGTAAGCCACAGTGGCGTGCGGCCGAAAATCTGGATGCGTGGACTTCGCGAAGTCGCCATGTCTTTGAATCTCATCATTCAATCGGTGGAGTTCGGGCGCTTCAATCGGCGCCATGACTACCGCGGCGCCATCGGAAGACTTGCTGGGCGGGAATACGTCCGTCTTTCCGAGAGTGGCTTCGAACGGTGCCTGCTCGGACAGGAACTTCTTGATGCCTTCAGTGTCGTCGCCTTGAATCCCGTAACGCACGGTGACATGGTTGCCTTCTACGTTCTTCCCCTGGCCGGCTAAGTCGGAGTCAGAGATACGAGCCCGCGCGGTTTCGAGAGCTTCATGGGCTTCCGAACCTTCTGGGATATTGGCTTGGGTGTTGCCGAATTTATGAACTGGCGGTGGCTCGCTGGGCGCAGACGCTACTTGCTCGGCTCTCTGCGGTGCAGGCGTGGCAATTGGCTTTGCCACTTCCTGAGTCTTCCCGGCAGGAGCAATCTGTTGAGCAGGACGCTGAGGTAATACTGCGGCAGGCTTCGCGGGACCTTCCGATCGGGCAAGTTCGGTCTCCGGAGTAAAGTCGATTTCGGGCGTTTGTGCGGCAGGCCCAGCGGGAGTACGAGCGTCGTGAATTTGAGGCCGTGATGCAAAAGGTGCGACGACTGGAGCCGGTGCCGGAGGTTGAGTTACCGGCTTCACTGCTCGTTCTCTGGAGGCCAGTTCCCGCGCAGCGTCGGGGTCGTAGTTCGTGCGTTCTAAGTATTCGGAGGCTTCCGCTCGAGTGATGGGCGGCTGTCCGGTTCCCAATTGCGGTTGGGTGACAACTGGCTTTGGTCCAACGTACTCGCCTTCAACTGGCGTGCTCGGTTGCTGCGTTCTGGATTCGCGCCAGATGCGAACGGCATCTCCGAAACTGACAGGATTCTTCTTTAGAATCGCTTGGGCGGCCGCGCGCGCATCCGCCTCAGAGGTAATCCGTAACTGCTGGCCCTTGGCGTCATCGACAAATCCGCGCTTCCAGAGCAGTGTTGCTAGGCTGTCCTCGATGGGTTTGAAGTTTGCAAGTGCGCGTTCATCGGCAGCACCGGAGATTCCACCACCAATCGCACCCACTGTTGCGGCTGCCTCTCCTATGAGTGCTTTCGCTTCTGGCGAAGCATGAAGTCTGTCCGCGACAACCTCTGCGCCTTTCTGAGCACCGACACTCCCAATGATCGCCTCAATGGTAGTAATCGGCGCAGCCGCTGCGCCTACGACCATGGCCGGGCGTGCCACCTCTCCCAATCCACCTAGCACCCCAGCACCCGCAGACTCGGCTGTCCGCGCAGAAGGATAGGGCTGTGTTGCGGTCGGAACCAACGTCTTCAATCCGCTGGCGACTTTCGGGATTCCCGATACGCCGGTTGCGCCCTGCAGTGCTTCGTTAGAGGAAGCATTCAACCGTGCAGCTTCTTCGCGGCCTTCGATGCTGCCATCATTCGCAATCCAAACCGGCGCTCCGAAGCCGGTCGAGACAAGTGTGACGCGTTGCTTCGGTTCGGCAGGCTCCCCTGTCGGCAACGTCGGCTGTCCGATTGCTGGGCGCGGAACTGGAGTGATTTGATTCTGTACGGCTGGCGGTGGAGATAGCGGAGTCGGCTTTGCGGTCGGCTGTAAAGTCAGCGGCGGTCCAGCTTGGCGCTCAACCTCCTGTGTTGCCGTTCCCTGATGCGGCGGCGCGATACTGAGACGATTCTGCGCCGGTGGCAAGACAGGCGATGGTGTCGGGCGTATTGCTTGATCGATTTGCGCTGAAGCAGAAGCGCGCGAAGTCCACGGTTGAGTTTGTTGAATCAGACTGCCAACCGAGGGCATTGGCGGGCCTGGCTGCTCGGGCTCAAAATCTACTTGCTGAGATTCCGGCTCGAAGTCGATGGTGGCAGTATCAGGCATGGGAATCTACCAAGTGCCGTATTGGCCACTCTGCGTAGCCTGTTTTAGTTGGCTTTGTGGAATCTGGCCGCGGGTGCCCGTCTTTTTGTCGTATACCCAGACCTTTCCAGGCTTCGGAGGTGTGGTAGGCTTCGCGGGGATGGCGCCGGCGGGCGGGGGTTGGGACGGTGTACTCGCGGGAGTGTTACCCGACTTCGATTGAAGCGCGCCACCTTTCTTGGTGAGTCCCAGGAGTTTATCGGCTTCATCGCTGGCTTGCTGTTCCCGAGGCGCGTACTTTGCATCGAGGTTCGCATCAATCTTCTGCCTCTCGGCCGCCAGAGCGTCGGCGTTGTATTTCAATTTGAGGTTGCTGTCTGCTTCTTTGTAGAGCCTGGCGCGTTCCGATTCTTTCTCTTTGGCCACACGGTCGAGCATGTTGGACTTTTGATTCTGGATGGCGATGATCTTTGCGAGATCGGCGGCGGAGGTATCTTTCCCGGCAGCTTTCAGTGCAGCAAGTTGATCGATGGCTCCCTTGAGTGCGGCCTTTTTCTTGGGATCGGCTTCCGTGTTGTACGCTTGGACGAGTTCGACTTCGTTACTGGGTTGTTTGGGCTGGAGGTCCTTCTTTGCCTGTGCCTCTCTTAGATCGTTTTGCGATTGTACTAACTGGCCGCGAATCGCCGCGTTCTCGCCAGCGGCGTTCGCCCGACCTTCAGCGGCCTCCGCCGTCTTCTCTCGTGCTTCTCCCAACTGCGTCTCATACGCCGACTTCATCGCCGCGTTGTAAAGATTCTGCTGCTCGGTGTTGAGTTTTTCTGTGTTCCCAATTTCCGTATCGAGGTTAGAGACGTTCTCCTGCTGTAGGGATTTGTCGCGTGCAAAGCGGGCGTTGGTGGCACCAGGACCAACGTAGATCGGTTCTGCTCCCCCGCGTGAACCAAATCCCATTGCAAAATTAGCCAAGGTTCCGAGAAGCCTCTGGCCGAGTCCCATTCGGTACATCGGCTTGCCCGTCTGCGGGTCGACCGCCGCCGGATTAATCGGTTGACCTGCTTGCGCGCGTCGCGAAATTAACGAGAGAAGATTGTTGTTTCCTGGCTGCGGAATTTCGGAAGGGAGGGGGCTGGTTTTTACGGCGGCAGTCGGCGGCCTTGGACCACCTTCGCCCGCAATGATCGATCCGACCGAGGGCGGTTGTGGAGTGCTGGCTGGATCGCTTACCGGAGCCGGCTGTGCGACAGCAGTACCAGCAGGCGGCAGTGGAGCAGGAGTAACAGCGTCGCCGGCGGACGCCATGAGCCTACTACGCACCGCAGGTGGGTAAACTTTAGGCAACCGCACTTCAACTGGCTGTGCAGATCGCGCAATAATGTCGCCCACGGAACCAGACTGTGGCCCCGAACTGGCCATCGTTGCGGGGGCGGGTTGATTTTCTGGCGAAGCGGGAGCGCCAGAGACCGGCGGCGCTCCACTGCCTGCGGACGCCATGAGTTGCCGCCGCAGTTCTTCGTAGTCGACTGCGTCTGGACCGCTCGACTCATCGTCTCCCCATTCAGTAGGCATAATTTCTCCTCGTTTGCTTCCTCTATCGGTTGGTTCGCTCGTGAAAAGTTAAGGTCTTGGAATCAAAATAAACTAGCTCATTGCTCACGGGGCCGTGTCGTTGCTTCGCAATGATCAATTCATCCTCGCCGGACGGATTCCCAAACTCATCGACTGGGCGGTACGTCAGGATGATCACGTGTGCGTCGTTCTCTTGCGAGCCGGACTCTTTCAAATGAAACTTGTTTGGCCTAGCGTTGAGGCTGCCATCTTTCGGCCGTGATAATTGACTGATCGCGACCACAGGAACTCCGGTGTCTTTCGCTAGGGCACGCAGTGCATTCGAAACTTTTGTCAGACGTTCCTTCTCGTCCCGGGCCGGCACCGAGATCAACTGCACATAGTCCACTATCAAGAGTTGCACTTTCTCCCGCCGGATCAGCAGGCGTGCTTTCGCGATGAGCTTCTGGATAGATAAGGAACTGTCTTCGACCACGAACAAGGGCCACTGCCCGACGTCACCCATGGCGAGCCGGATGCGCGTTCTCATTTCGGGCTCTAACCGGCGTGGGTAGCGAATGCACTGAAACGGGATTTTCCCGTCGTGTGACCAGAGCCGTTGCAGAAGATCACCCTGGCCCATTTCGATCGAGAATATGGCGACCGGAATTTCGTTGCGGCAATTCGCTGCGGCGATCTGCAGCGAGAGTGCGGTTTTGCCGTCTCCCGTGCGGCCGCCTACCAGCCACAACTCTCCCTTGCGAATCCCCGTTGTTGCCAGATCCAAGCAATCGAGGCTGGTAGTAAGACCGATCAGGTCTCCACTGCCATCAGCAAGCTTTTCCCATTCGTTGTAAACCTGGTCTGTAAAGGAAACAACACGCTGCGCGGGAGCATCGTCGGAACCGGTTTGGATTTGGAGAATGTTTTCTCCCAGTGCTTCGATCGCTTGTTGCGATGAACAACCATCGCCGATCACACCGATGGTCGAGTGGCACGCATGGACGAGCCTGCGTTGCATTGCTTTCTCGCGCACGATCCTGACGTAGTGCCGAATGCTCGGTCGATCCGGAACACCGTCTAGAAGCCCCGAGATGTAACCGTAATCACCAACGGCCTCGAGTTGCCGATGGCTCGACAACTCTTCTGACAGGGTCACGAGGTCGATAGGGCGGCCAGTGTCAGCGATCGCTTGCATTGCTAAATAAATGCGCCGGTGGGAATCGAGGGACAACTCCCCCGCGGCGAGTCCGAGGGCAGCGGCCTCGTCGTAAGCCTTCGCATCCAACAAAATTGCGCCAAGCACTGACCGTTCGGCTTCTAAGTTCGTGGGCAACGCTCGATCGATGTAGTCGAGGGTACTCAATGCGCTCCCCTGGCCACGTTCCGCTCTTGGCGGATTCGCTCACTGGCAGGAACGTAATTCGCGGGCAGTTTTGCGGCGCCGTTACCATTGACTACTCCGTTCCTTTCGCTTCTCCAATCCCCTTCGTCATCCCAGAAGGATCCAGCGCTCAACCAGCTCGCCGGATAGGGAATGAACTCCGGATCGCACCCCTGAACACATCGAGCGTAGAGTGTGATCCGCTGGGCAAGGTAGTTGAGCGCCTCCTCGAGAGGCATAGCGGGGTGATCATGGTCCCCGGCAATTACTATTCCCACTGCTTTACAGATGGCTTTCTTCGCTGCCAACTTGTCGCGCTTTCGAGGATAAAGGCTGTAAAGCTGCTCGATCTGAGCTTCGGTTGGTTTTGATCTATTCGTGTCAACGGCGAGCGCGCGATGATCCGCAAACGCAGTTTGCGGGAAAGTACTTATATCCTGTTCCTGCTCCTGCTCCTGCTCCTGATTCGGCAAAGCCTTTACTGAAGGCTTTTGAAAAGTCTTGTCGAAAGCCTTTCCGAACTCCTCTCCAACCCCGTAAATCACTGACTTTATGGTCTCGAACGCTTCGCGTTTCAGATCACACTCTGGTATCAAGTGCCACTCACAAGCCCACGAGATGACTACATTCGGTGACTGGGGGAGGTTGCACTTTATGGCGTTCGGGATCCACACGACGCGTGCTCTCCAATCGGCTTTCGCTATACCTAACTGAAAGACTTCCGCGAAGGCTTTATCGAAGGCTTCCTGCGCCCATCCAAGTTCCTCAGCCAGCGCAGCGCGACCCGCACGAAACAACCCTGGAATCGGACCAGTGTGTGGCCCGGTAAGGAGGAAAAGCCAGAGGGCCTGACCTGATGGCAGAAGAGGTGAGAGGGTGCGGTACTTCTCATCGCCCCACATGCGTACTTCGATTTTGCGGTAACGGTTTTCGGCCATTCAGCGTCGGCTTCTGAAAAAAAAGCCGTCGCTTCCGGCGACGGCTCGCACGTAGTTTGACGATTTATTAGGCGGTTCTGACTTGCTGCCTCTCCTGAGAGAGTAATATTCCAAACTCCTTCGCCTTGGCGGCAAGATACTCGCTCAAAGCTCGATGCACCGCCGCAATCTCGTTATCGGTGAGCGACAATTGACCGGTCTCGGCTTGCGATAATCTCATCCGCGAAATTCCGGATGCCTGGGCGAGTAAGAACTGCGTCATGCCTATTTTTCTGCGGCGATCCTTCCAGTCAATCATGATTCGTACCTCCGACGCAGGTGCAAAGTCGTCCGCCTGCACTTGTTGCCATCAGTGGCAAAGGTTTTTATTTAATCGTGAAGCTTTAGGCTGGTGAAGTCGTGCGTAGACACGTACCGATGCGAAGCTGCGATGTGCAACGGAGCTTGTCGGTGCCGTTGAAACCGCTCTCAGTTCAGAGAGTCCCGAAAGACCTGGGTCGCGCAGCGCCCCTGTCTTTACTTGGATCGAGGGAAAATCTTGAAACTTCCCCTCGGCGTTCCTTCAACGGGTAACTATACAGCAACTTTTGCCGCACGTCTCACTTTTTTTCAGAGCGGTAAATAATTAGTCACCCTTCGCATGACTTTTCCCGTTTTGTGAAGACCTGGAAAAAGAAATTATCGGGTCGTCCTCGGGAGATTGACAAGTAGAACTGAGTTGGAACAGACTTGTCGTGCTCGGTAGCTGACAGTCTCCCCCCTTATCAACCGAGCAGGGCCCCATCACAAGACTTCGCGGAAAAATCTAAGTTTTGGAGGGATGCATGAATCGCGCCCGTTCTTGGCATTGGGAGTTTGCTTTTCCATTCGTGGCACTGTATGTCGCAGTCTCTGTGATCAGCTTCGAGCCCACCGTACACGGCGAACAAAATCGGCCGAGAGTGTTTATCACCGACAGCGAGTCATGGGAAATTGTTGGTTCTGCTGCTGGCTCTGGTGGAACATTTGCCGCCCATACGCAAGGCGGAGCCAGGCCTCAAACAGCAGAAATCATCAAAACGTTCGGGGAACGTTGCCAACAGGTCCTGGTTAACAACAAACAGGAAAAGGCCGATTACGTGGTCGTTCTGGACCACGAGGGCGGCAAAGGGTATCTACGCAGACGGAACAAGATTGCAGTCTTCAACAAGGAGGGAGACGCAATCGTAAGCCGCTCGACCCGGTCTTTGGGAAATTCTGTTCAGGACGCCTGCAACGCAATAGTCGTTGATTGGTCGGCTCAAGGTGCTGTCGCGGTCTCACCCACGCGGGGAAGTCCACTCCTTCCATCGACTCCCTCCAAACCCCAACCAGAGACTCATCCTGCTCCTGTAGTCTCCGCTGCCAAGCGCGATCCCGAAACGTCGGTTCAACCGGCGCTTGCCTCGGCTACGACGCTGGAGAAAGCGGCCGCGCCGCTGAGCGTCGACGTGGGGACTGTTTCCGTGACGTCTGATCCAGACGGGGCTGAAATATTTATCGATTCGGTCGGCTATGGTCACGCGCCGGCGATTCTGAAGTTGCCGCGCGGTAAGCACGCCATCCAGCTAGTCACGCAAGGTTATAAGGATTGGACCTCGAATGTCGAGGTTAGAGAGAACTCAATCGTTAACGTCACGGCGAATTTTGAAAAGTAGTCGGATTGCACGCCCGCACTCTCGCAGGACTTCAGCGCGACCAACGGGGTTCATCCCACACGTAGCGAGGACGTGTTTTAAGGACGGAGCGTCGAGCGGAGACCGAAAAAGAAAAACGCCTTTCATTTTGTGTTTGGGAGTAGCGAGCGCGGACCGCGCGGTTTCGCTCATGCTGATTCCGCTGCCAGCGGGTGTCGGCTTCCGCGTTGAACTCGGCGGCATCGCGAGGGTAGTTGGCTCCGTATTCCATCATGGCGGCGCGTTCTTCGTAGCGCTCACGCCAGAGTGTGGGTCAGTCGGCGGAGTAGATCGGCAGGTTGACGAACTTCATGGACGATCGGGCTTCTTGCTTCTTTCCAGAGCTTCGAGGAGCTCCGCTTCCATTTCGGCCGTCCAGGGCATTTTCTCCATGAAGTCCGAAAAGGCGACGGCGGCCGCGTGTCCGACGGGTAGGATGTGATAGCTTTCGGCTTCGCCTGGCGGCTTTGCCTTCCACAGCTGGTATTTCGGTTCCGTCGTCATGTGGTGTCCTGCTCGTGGCCCGGTCTTGTGGCAGGCGCGCCCGGCCAGGAGCGCAACCTGTGGACCCTACGGCGTTGGGACTTTGGTGCGCCGTCACCGGGTTCTTGCCGCGATGATAGCAAGGGCGGCGGGTTGGTGTCCTCGGGCCAGGACACCGAAATTTGTAAGCGATGGAAGATGGAGGGGTTTGCGGTTTCCCTCAAGTTACCGGGCGAATCGAGCTCAAGCCGGGCGGAGTATGATGTGCCCGTGGCGAAACCACCCGCTATCTCGCAGGCGCCTCGCAGACGCGGAAATCCGAACTGGGGAAAGCGGATCGAGGCGACCCCAAACGTTCCAACGGCGTTCGAAGAGCAGGTCCGGAAGCTCGGGTTGAACGAGCAGACGTGCGCAACCTCGGAAAAGCTAAAGCAGTGGTGTGAGCGCAACAAACACCGTTACTACGTCCCGGAGTCGCTGCTCAAGCGGTGGGGAATACCCGTTGACCCCAATATCAGCAGCTGAGGGAAAATGGCATTCCGCTGGGCTGCAGTCTGATCCCTGGCCCGAGAGAGCAGTGAGGAGATGCGAGACCCGACTGTAGAGTGTTCAGTTTTGCTCAGACGAGAGTCGGAATCTAGTCCTAACATGTCTGTGTGGGTGACTTCATTGCCCTGTTCGTTCGACTGGAGGGACTATGTTAGGTATGGGCGTGCTCGGAACAGTAATTGTGATTCTGCTGGTTGTGTGGCTTGTACGTCGCGCGTGAAGCGGGGTTACGCTTCCAGGCTTCCTCCCCAGTTAACCTAGGGCTAGCTTTTCCCTCCCGCCATCGAAATGCCGGCAGCGACAGATTGGACCAAATCCATCCGCTACGGTAAGGCAACCCAAGTCTAGCAACCGCAATCAAAGTGGGCTGAGAACATTGGCCAAAGAGCCGGGGCGCCGTGGATCCAGCGTTCCCCGGCTCTTTTACTTTGCACGGTCAATCAACTCCTGGCACGTGATGCAGTAGCGAACCCACGGAATCGCTTCTAGACGCTTGGCGTTAATTTCCTGGTCGCAGTTGAGGCATTGGCCGAACTTGCCCTCGGTGATCCGTTTTAGTGCCACGTCGACTGCACTCAGCAGCGCTCGGTCCCGGGATTTCTTGCCAAGATCTATTTCTCTTGCCAGAGAGGTGTTCGCACGATCGCCCTCATCTTTGCCGTACTCATGTTGCGTAGTCAGTGACTCCCGTTGAGTCTGAGCTATGCTTTTGCGCAGCTCACGGTGGCGAGATTGGAGCGTCTTCTTAAATCGTTCGATCGATTTTCGACCCATGATCTGTAGGGTTAGTCAGGCAGTTCAATTCCGCTTTCCCCTTAGGTCGAGTTTGTGAATGTGCCCTTGCGCAGTTTGGATTTTTGCTTGTTAGCCTTCTGCGTGCGTGCTTTTGCTGCGGCCTTAGAGGCCTTGATAGCGATGCGGCGCCGTTTGTCTGCGGTAAGATTCTTCGCCCGGGTTTGCCCCCCAATGCGGCCCAGTTCTGCAGCAACTTTCTTTTGGACCTCAGTGAGTCGAAGTGTCGGGGGCTTCTTCATAATCACAGATTACCATTGGGGGTAAGGTGAAGCAAATATAATGTTCAATTATTTATCTTGACACCTTAGGGGGTAAGGTGAGACTGTTGGGACATTAAACGGGCTGAGCGAGTGTTCTAGCACTCACTCGGCCCTAACCGAAATGCACCTACAAAGGAGGCGCACAATGGCTGTAAACCAAAGTAGCACTCAATCGCAGTCCCGCCAACACATCCCCCGTAATCGCGTCTTGATCAGCGGACTTCCCAAACTGACGCGCAAGGGAAACATAGTCCTCGACAGAGACAGGGCTTTCGATATCGCTGCCGGCATCATGGCGGTTCTCGCCTACTCCGAGAACCAGCACTACTCCCCTGAATGGGAGAGTGGCGATTTCAATGAGCTTAAGGTGCGATGTGCTCGCCGGTTTGCGAGTGCCTAGCGTCTGTGCTGATCGGAAGGTGGTCAGGCGATCGCCTTCCGATTATTGCTCTGGATCCTCTTCAGGAAAGGATGGTTGGCCATGGCAACGACGACGGAAGTCTCCCCGCAGGCATTTCGATCAGTACTCAATCCGTACCGGAACGTCCTGTTTTTCCCTTCTCCACCAAAACCCCTCAAACCCGAGTGCGGACCAACCGCAGTGTCCTTGTACGCGGCCATCATTCAGGCACCGTGCAGGCGATGGACCAAGCCCTGGAAGCACCAGAAGACAATTCTTCTGTTCGCAGAGTCGGCGCAAGCCATGAGACGGCGCCTCGAAACCGAAGGACGCGTTGGCTCTCACTGCTTTGTGCTCCAAGTTTTCAGGGTGAAGGGCGGGTCGCGATGAACTCCCACTCCATTCGCGTTGCACTTTACGCCCGAGTGTCCACCGCCAAGTGCGAAAAATGTGGAAAGGTTCGCGCCGAACACGACAATCACAGCCACGACTTCAAGGGGCAAGACCCTGAAGTTCAGCTCCGTGAGTTGTGCGAGTACGTCGAGCGCCGCGGCTGGCAGGTCGCCGATGTGTACACCGATGTCGGGGTATCCGGAGCAAAAGCTTCCCGGCCTGACCTAAACCGATTGATGACGGACGCCAGTCGACGACGCTTCGACGCAGTTGTTGTGTGGCGGTTCGACCGATTCGCCAGAAGCGTCTCTCATTTGCTCCGCGTGCTCGAACAGTTTCAGGCGCTCGGAATCGATTTCGTCTCGCTCTCGGAGAACGTGGACACTAGCACGCCAACCGGCAAGATGGTTTTCACGGTGTTAGGAGCGGTTGCTGAACTGGAGCGCAGCCTGATCGTTGAACGAGTGAAGGCCGGTTTGCGCAATGCACGCGCCAAGGGGAAGAAGCTGGGTCGTCCTCGCACGCCTGTGGATGATTCCAAGGTCAAAGAGCTCCGCGATTCCGGGACTTCTTGGCGTGCGATCTCCGCTGAGTTAGGGGTTAGCACGGGAACGGCTATCCGGGCGCTCCACAGGCGTGCCAAAAACCTATGCGCTGGCATTCCTGAGAACGGTCCGGAGATGCTTTATGTGTGAGCGCGCCATTCACCCCGATCAGTTGGCGGCAAGAGGGCGCTTTAGTGGGGTCGACAAGATGAAGGCATGGGAATAATATTCGTCGTTTCACAAATGAGCCGACCTTGTACATGGCGTTTGGTGAGGCAGGGAAAGCAGGGAGGTTGAAACATGAGACTTGAGGATGATGTCGTTCTGGAACCGCGGGAGCTCTGCGATCTGATGAACTACGTTCTTGGATTCTGCGTCGCCGAAAAGAGCTCACGCCGGATCGAAGTGTTTGTGGTGAAGACTTGGAAAGGCGAGCGTAGCCGCCGCCGAGTGCAACACTGGTGTGAAGAAGTGCTCCGATCGCAGGGAGTGCTTGAGCGTAAGGTGCGTCCACTTCGTCATGAGCGAGACCGTAGCGGGCGTCCAATCTCGTTGGTGCCGCCGCAGGAGATTCGCTACTTCTGTGGTTCCCCAGCAGAACTAGCCAGAATAGTAGGCGTCGACGAGAAGACGCTACTGGGTTGGCGATGGGCCGAGAAATTCTCCCGGGCCGAGGCACACATCAACAGTGGCCAGGACAGTCCGAATTTCGAACTGACCGAGGCTCGCTTATGATGCGAACAGAAGAGATGGGTAGCTACACTTTAGCCAAGGTGTGGCCGGTTTGGTGGGAGCAGAAGCAACAGGAGATCGGACCGAAAACAGCCAAGTGCTATGGCGAATACAAAAAGCCGCTGCTCGCCTTTTTTGGAGCGATGAAACTTGAAGAGATCCACATAGCAGACATCGTCGCCTATCGCTCGAGTCGTGTTACCGCCGGTCCGGGTCTCATCAATCACGAAATCAACTGCCTCAGTCAGATTCTCGGAGCGGTTGGACTCTGGGAACCAATCGCAAAGCTATATAAGCAACTCAAAGTTCCAAAGTCGGGGCCCGGGATCGCTCTTCTGCCGGAAGAAGAACAGTACCTGTTCACCCTCGCGATGAATGGGTCCCAGAGGTGGAAAGTCGCATATTGCACGTCCCTGATTACCAATCATACGACCGCGGGCCCAGGGGAGCTCCGCAACCTTCGGCTGAAGGATGTTGACCTACGCAACCGCGTGCTACACATTCGGGAAGGGACGAAGAACGAATTTAGAGTGCGAGATATCCCGCTCAGTGATGAAGCGTTTTGGGCAGTGTCGGAGCTTCATACGCGGGCCGTCAAGCTGGGAGCCATCGATCCGGATCACTACCTGCTTCCCGGACGAGCCCCACGTCAAGGGGATTCTCCGGCCGTCACGAAGCCGGTGCTCGGCTGGAGAACCGCGTGGTACGCGCTGCGCAAAGAAGTCGCAAAGAAATATCCGCGCCTGGCAAAACTCCGCGTGTACGACCTTCGCCACAATACGATCACGAAGCTCTTGGAAAACCCGAATATCTCAGAAGAGGTGATTGAGAACCTCGCTGGGCACTCCGTTTCTTCCCGGATGAAAAAGCGCTATTCGCACATTCGCATGGACGCGAAAAGAAAGGCCGTTCGGGCTATCTCTAATGACGGCATATCCAGAACGCCAGTCACCCCAGCGACTCCCCCCGCGCCAGTTGGCTCTGTGCAGTGGACAGCCTCAACCCTATTTGGGCTTGGTGCTCCAATCCCGATTGCAAAGCCGATCGCTACAGCGGTGCATAGAAAACTAAGACTCGTGAAGGGATGACCATGGCAGATCTGTTTCCGTTCTCCCGCAGACAACTCCGGAGCATCAAGGCAGAGCGCTCGGAAGAAATCAGTGAGTACGGCATCCTTGCGAAGATGCCATTGTCCAAAGCTGGCATGGCGTGGCTAGGGTCCCGACGCCCTTTCCTGTCTCCGAGGACTCAAAAGGATTATCACAACTACCTTGGCACAATCGTGAAGTTCTTTGGCGATGTTCAGCTTGAAAAACTGGCGAACCCCGACTTGATCCGCCTTTATCAGAGAGAGCGAAATAAGACCGCCGGCGCCTCCATCATCAATCACGAATGCACGGTAATCCAACAAATGTTGAAGCGGATACGAAAGTGGGCTGCAGTGGCGCCTTTTTACCAGCCCGTCCCGCTGCCGCGCGAATCCCCGGGGCGAGCGATGACCTCGGACGAGGAGCGCAGACTCTTCGAGGCCGGCGCGCTCAATCCGAATTGGGCGGTCGCTTACTGGGCGGCGATGCTGTCCGCGCACACAGCCAGCGGACCAGCCGAGATCTGCGGTCTGCGGCTAGCCGATGTCTTCACCAGCGATCCGGAGACTGCACGAATCCACGTGCACGAGCACGTCAAGAACGTTAATCGCGTTCGAGAGATTCCGCTCAATTCTGAAGCTCTGACTGCAGCTAAAGCCTTGGTCGAAAGAGCACAACAGATTGGAGCTACACAGCCCGAGCATTTCCTCATCCCGTTCCGTGTCTGCAGGGGAACCTTCGATCCGACTCGGCATGGTTTCTGGCCGCGGACCGCCTGGAATGAGATGTGCGCTGCCGCAGGAGTCAGGTTGCGTCCCTATGATCTGCGTCATCACGCCCTGACGAAGCTGGCTGAGACTCAACCCGAACACCTTGTGCTCAAGATCGCGGGTCACGTTTCACCACGTATGCTCAGGAAGGTCTATTCGCACGTGCGATTACCTGCACTCCGGACCGCCGTCAATGCGATCAGCGCAAGTGGACGCGAGAATCAACTTCCCGAAAGACCCGGCAAGCGCGGCACACAGAAACAGGCCATGAAAATGATTGCCGCTGCAGCGGACCGGCTTAAAGTTCCTCTCTCGACTGCGATGGAACTGTTAAAGGAATACGAACAAGGCCTTGGCAGCGGCAAGGTGAAAAATGCATCCTAACCCCCTGCGAGTCGTATCACCAGGCGAAATCGAGCGCGCCGAGGACTTGCTGTCTCAGCAGCTCAGGCGTCTTGGCATGAAACGTACCAAACAGCGCAGCACGATCCTCCGAGTCTTTTTGCAGACGACGGAACCTATATCAGCGCACGAGCTCCTGTATCTGATCAAAGAAGATGATCTGTTGATCGGTTTCAGCACTGTTTATCGCACGCTGAAGACGATCATCGCGTGTGGCCTGGGTAAGGAAGTGATTTCTGCCGACGCCGTTGCGCGCTATGCGCATGACCACTGCAGCCATCCACATCTGGTTTGCAAGGATTGTGGAGCTCTGGTCGATGTCAACGAGAACGGAACCGCTTCGCAGGGATAAAGAGCGACAAAAGATGCCTAAGACCAGAGAAAGCCAACTCGCGTACTTGCCCTTCAATCAGGCGGCTGATGCGTGGCTTGACACGCGAAGGCCCTATCTTGCACCTCGGACATTTGCCGATTACGAAAAGTACATCAAAACGCTAAGCAACTTCTTCGGCGAGATGAAACTCTCTGAGATGGACACAGAGCAGCTTCGTGCCTATCAGCGCATGAGAATGAGCCGGGCCGCCGGCCGGAAGATCAATCAGGAACTCGGAGTCATTCAGCAACTCCTGAAGCGGATTGGGCGCTGGCAGGAGGTTGGATATGACTATCAGAGACTTCCGGAACCAAAGCAATCTCCTGGGCGCGCCCTGAGCGACCAAGAATACGATCGGCTGTTCCGCGTGGCGTGCAGCCGTCCGCAATGGGAGATGGCGTATCTGTTTGCCGCGATTTCAGTCAACACGACGGCTGGACCAAAAGAAGTGTGGACGCTGCGGCTCAAGGACGTCAATTTTCAAGAGAGAACGATTCGAATACAACCGGGAGGAGCAAAAACGCCGCATCGCATTCGAGTCATCCCGCTGAACGACATAGCGTTCGCGGCGGTGGAACGCGCGCTCGAACTAGCGCGGAAGCGCGGCTCAGTAGATCCGGAGCACTACCTGTTCCCATTTCGCGTTCGCGGTAATGGGACGTGGGGTATCTACGATCCAACGAAGCATTGCACAACCTGCAATGGAGCCTGGCGAAAACTGGTTGCCGCGGCAGCGCTCAAGGGTTTACGCCCTTACGATCTTCGCCACACGGCGATCACCGACATCCTCCAAGATCCGGACGTATCAGAGCAAACGGCGAAGGCAATCGCGGGCCACATCAGCGACAAAATTCTCAAGACTTATTCCCACATTCGCATCTCAGCCAAGCGCAATGCCTTGGACAGTTTGATCTGCAAATCGGCGCGATCGGGAAAGGAGGCGAGACGCCATAGTGGACGGTCCGTGTCGTCCCACAGCTTCAGGAGCGACTGCGGCGTCGCGGCGGATGTCGAAGAGCAGAACGCCTCCGAGGAGGGCTCTGATCTCGACTAACGAGGGAGGGCGGTCGAGCGAGTCGGCTCCAGAAAGTGGATGTCGGCCCTCCTCCCGCTGGGACACAATCTCTCGCCTCCCCCTAATTCAAATCGAGGAGAACAGCGATGAAAAGGCGAGCAGCAACAGACGCGAAGCGATCGGCAGCGAACGACAAACCGGAGAACGGCAAGGGCAAGAGCGAGAATGCGAAGGCGACCACTTCGCTGAGGACCGTCCCCCCGAACCCGAGCGTTACACGATCGCCTCAACTGAAGCGGTCAGACGCGGGTGTTCCTAAAGGAGTTTTGCGACTTCACTAGGGAGAAGGGCACGGCAATGCCGCGATGCTCATCGCGGAATTTGCTGGCAGGCAAATCGATGGACACAAAATCGACGCTGCGCGGGTCCACCGATACCTCCGCTACGCCGTCAACAACGGGCAGTTCAAATTAGTCAAGAAAGCGGGTTGGCAATGAAGTCCAAGGTTGCTCAACTGCTGGAACGCTACGGCTACGCGCAAGAGGCCAAGCCGTCCGAGTACAACATCCGTGGCTGGCACAGTCAGCAGTACGCACTCCCGGTAAACGCGAACCCTGATCGCCCGAGCCGCCATTCTGTGCTGGTGACTCGCGGTGTTTGCCTGCTACGAACGTGCGCCGACTACTCTTGGTTGAGCACCGGTTTGCTGGCTCGCGGCGCCGGAGGGGTCACCATTAGCCGATGTTGTTCGCGCATCTGCCGAGGATAGAGCGGCGTCATGGCTGGAGCTTCCTTCCCATCCGTGGCTGCTGCCTTGGTTCTTGCTTCTTTCCATTGCTTCATGGCTTGGGGAGAACGCGCCCACAGGACGCCCTTCTCTTCGGGCGCGCCGTAAAGCTCAGGATGCAGATAGAAACCGCGTTCAAGTGTTGGCTTCTGCTGTTCGACGGGAATGCGATGAGCATTGGCCCAGGCATCTTGCCGGATGCCGGTCACCTGCCAGGAAACCTTCACGTTGGGCTTGTCCGTCTTGATACTGAATCGGCCGTCAGCTACCTCACTGGCCACGATTGCTTGCGCAAACTGGCCGATTACCGTAAGTTGATAGCGGAAATCGCGGTTCAAGGTTTCAAACCAATCTGGCAAAGGAACTACGGCATCGCCTTGCGCATCGGTGATTACGTTGCCGTTGTAGATGTTCATCATGTCGGGCGATTCGACGAAGGAGTGGTAGAGATATTTGTTGGCGGGATCGAGCGGATGATCGATCTTGAACGAACCGCCGGCTTTGGAGAGATTGCCGTCGACGTCCACGTTTCCGTTAAACCACGCAGCCCAGCCGGAGGCGCTGCCCGCCAGAACTCCGGTCGCGGTTGAAGTGCCGTAAGCGTCCACGGCCCAACCCGTGTCGGATTGCGCGTATACCCCGGGGCCGGTTGAGCTCTGGCCGTACACTCCAATACCACCACTTGAGCTCTCGCCGTCCACTCCAATACCATCACCCCCCGTGCCGCCAAACACTCCCGTATCGCCCGCGCCGTACACTCCTGTGTAGTTATCGCTAATGGCAAACACTCCGAAGCCATTCGTGCTAGCCCCGTACACTGCAACGTTACCGTAGGCGGCGACGTCGGTATCGGTTGCCGTAACTGCGGCAATGCCGGTTGAGGCGGTGGCGGCACTGATCGGTCCCGCGCTGAAGCTTCCGTTGGCGTCGCGCTTGACAATGGCGTTCACCGTGTCCGCGCTGGTGGGCGCAGTCGTCCAGTTCAGGCCCAGCGTGCCACTACTGGTGACCGGCGATCCGCTCACCGTGAAGTCGTTGCTCGGGGCGCTCAGCCCCACGCTGGTAACTGTCCCCAACGTCGGATTGGCACACGTCCACGCACCGCTGACATATTGCAATACCTGATTGTTGCTGCAACTCTTCAGACCCAAGCTGGTGGTCCCACCCAGTGATACCGATCCGCCACCGCTCAGGGGGCTGTTGGCGGTCAAGGTGAGCGACGGGTTCTGCAACATGGCGTTGGTCACGCCACCGGTCATAATGCTCAGCGTCCCGCTGGTCGTAATCGGACCGCCCGTCAATCCAGCTCCACTGCCCACGCTCGTGACTGTGCCCGTGCCGGGAAACGCCTGGCCCCCAACGAAGGTCACGACGCCGGTGTCGCTGACCGCGAGGGCGGTGCCGTGAACCGACAATACAGGATGAGTGGACTTGGGAAAAAGCGTCAGAGTGTCACGGACGTCTCCCGTGCCTTTGACATCCAGCTTGGCAGCGGGCGTTGTGGTCGCAATCCCAACATTGCCGCCAACCGTCTCGAAGATATTCGAATTGCCAAGCGTGGTCGTACCCGTCCAGCGGGGAATAAAGTCCGCCGTGCCGCTGCCGGTTATGGTCGCTGCAGGTTGACGGGTACTGTTCCCCGTGGCACTGGAAGAAGCTGGTGCCAGCATAAATGAAGACGCTGGCTTGCCACCGATGGTCTCGGCATCCTGGGCCTTCAGTGCATAGGGCACGCTCATCAGCAGGACGCGCGACTGCTCCGCTTGTCCCTGAGCCTGCACGCCGAGCCAGCGAGCTTCGCCAGAAGTGAACAACTCCTGGGGTAGACCCTGCGACTGGCTGGCGCCCAGCTGCACGTTGTAGTTACCTTTGGCATCCGGGTGGATGTTCTGCGTTTCCATCCACAGCGGAACCCCACCTTGCTGATCCTTGTAAATCGCGAAGGTCGCTCCGGTCGGGCCGGAAATCGGCTTACCCTGCTCATCCAGCGCTTTTCCGGAAAAGTTCACCAGGCGCGGCACTGTGTCTGACGATGCCGCGGCCGGTGTCGATTGCTGGGCATTTAAGAATGAATAAAGCACTGAACTCATGATCAACACAAAAAGCGGACACCTTGTAGACTTCATGGCGCTCCTCTTTTTTTTAAATTTCGCTGCTACTGCGTGGTGATTCCGTTTAATCGGTCTGTCCTGTCGTGCATGCATTCCAAAGGAACGTGAAAGAATGGGGCACAAGCCTCTTAGCCGTTCTCCGCGATGTCCGGCTCCTCTCGCGGCCAGCTCGCGCCCTCTTTCTCTGGCGTGTCATCGCTCATTTCACCTCGACCTTCGCGCGCATCCAGGGATGTATGCAACACTCAAAAAGGTGTTCACCCGGCGCCAGTCCTGTGACCTGGAGTTGGCTGCCTTGAAGGAGTCGAGTCCTGGCCACGGCGACCTTGCCAAAGCCTCCGGCACATTCCGGAATGGTGTGCTCTCCGGGCCCGTTGACCTGCGGAATGAAACCGCCGCCGAAGTGCTTCACTTCGGTGAAGGTGTGCGGCTCGCCGCCCTGGTCGACTACGCTAAGAGTGGTTCCTTGCTTGATGTGAATGGTGTCGGGTTCGAAGTCCCAGTTCGGGTCTGGATGTCCAGATTGTGCCTCTGAAAATAAATCGGCCAATGTCGTGGAATATCCAAGCGCGATATTCCTGCAGAAGTCAGGCCCGAGCGTTTCATTGAAGGTTTTGGGATCGCATTCGTCCAAAGCCACGACTTGGTTGTAGCTCAGAATCGGACTTCGACGGGGTGGATTTGCTTGAGCAAGCGCGAGCGTCGCGCCCACGAATATCAAACTGCCAGCCAGTAATGCAAACTTCCCTAGGGTTTTCATTGTCACTGCCTCCCATCTGCTACTTGTTTACGAATTGCTCTCGACAAGGCACTGCGGGCTTGCGGCCTCAATTCCCGCCAGTGCGCGCTCTTCGAGCGCGATGAGCGACGGCAATTCTCGCTGGAAAGCCGGAAGGAGTCAATCCGTAGTGTCTCCTTTCGGCCTCAAAGTTTTCTCCACGGCTAAGCTAATGAAAAGCATTGACTTAGGAGTGCCTGCTAGGGAAATCTCCTGTCGGAAATTTCGCTGCTCTAAGCCTGTCTCGTTCTCATCACCTTCAATCGGCGTTGACCTTCGATCTGCAAGACCAGCGCGTCAACGCCCTCCGCCTGCTAGTGGTGCAGACGCTCGAGGTTACTGCGCGGCTTCCTTGTCACTCTTTCATCATGCTCGTCTCCTACTTCGCGGATGGCGAACCCAGCGTACTTAAGTCGTAATTAGGGTCCAGCCTACGCACCTGGTCGAGGGCCGCTCGGGCTTCAGAGGAGCGGTCGCTTTCCTGTTCGAATATGCCTAGGACCGCCAAGCGAGAAGGTGCAGGCTGTACCGTGACATAGTCCGCGAACTGCTTGGTCAATTTGGCCACGCGGTCTGGGTTGGCTTGTAACGCCTGCCGGTAGCTTTGTCGAACTGCAGTAAAAGCGTCACGCTGGCCTGTGCGGTCCGCCGTTATGCGGGATACCTCAGCGATCTCCCCGTAAACGATCGCGTGCAGAAGTGGATCGGGCGTCGAGTCGATGATTTTGCGATATTCCACAATTGCATCTGCCGGATGGAAGGTGGCTACGAGATTCGTCGCCAATGCTATTTCTGTCGACGGATCCACGGGCGCTCGATTCAGTAGGTCCCGATAATAGTCCACACGCGCCTGGTCCATGGCATGTCCGGCAGCGACTACATCCCTTGCGGCCGCTGCCTCGGCTAGCTCTCGGTTGTAGACGGCTTTGGCCAGTTGGAGCTGCGTCCATGGGTTATTCGGTTCGATTTTCACGGCATGTGCCCACAACTCAAAGTCGCTCTGCCAGTAACCGATCTGTCGCCAGGTAAGAAACGACAAGACGGCCAGAATGCTGACGGCTGTCGCCGTACGAGCGCCGAAATTGGTTGTCTTGCTGTCAGCCCATTCAGCAGAACTCCACACGATCATTACGAAGATTCCGAGCATCGGGATGTACCCGTAGCGATCGGCGTGACTGTAGTTGCCCATCCATAAAATTCCAGTCACTGGCACCAGGGTTACGAGATACCAGAGCCAACCCGTCAGCAGATAGCGGCGGGTCCTGCGCCGTTTCCACACCAGAAGACTCACGCCCGCGAGGAACGACACCGCGAGTCCGAGTTTCGAGATGGCGATGACCTTCAGCGGCTCAAGCGGGAAGCTATAATCTTTGACTAGACCCGCCGGCAAGACTGTCTGTCGGGCATATACCCAATAAGAGTAAATGGCGTTTAGCACTCGCCCCAGAAACGCGATCTTCGTTGGCTCCGGGATGATTCCCGACTGGCCAATGACCGACCAGGCAGCGCTGCCGACGCAGAGCAGCAACAAGGGCAACTTTTCTAGGACCAGTCGCGAAAACGTTGCCGGGACCGGCGAGAATTGACGTCGCGCTTTGAGATTCTTCCGCCGTGGCGGATGTGGAACTGCAGGCTCACCCCAACCCGCAATCCTCTTCAGCGGCCAGAAATCAAGCAGTAGGAGCACGAACGGAAGTGTGATGACCATCGGCTTCGAAGCCAGTCCGAGAGCGAATAGCACTGCTACCGTGAGGTAGCGCTTGACGCCTGGCCTAAGCGCGTACCAGCCATAGGCGCCGAGCGCGAGCAGGAAAAACAGCGTGCTCAAGAGGTTCTTGCGCTCCGCGACCCAAGCGACGGATTCCACGTTGAGAGGATGGAGAGCAAATAATGCCGCGACCAGCAGGCTGCGTCCCATCGCACCGGTGGCCCGGAGTAGCAGTAGAAATAGAATCACCACGTTCAGGGTGTGAAGCAGGACATTTGTGATGTGATGGCGGCCGGCATCTGGCCCGTAGAGATCGAAATCCAGCGCGTGGGAAAGCAGCGTCAACGGTGTTGGGTAGCCGAGGTCCATCGCGGTGAAGGCGAATTTGAACGTCGTCCAGTTCAGGCCTGCCTGAATATGCGGGTCGCCCACGTAGATTTGGTCATCGTTGCGCAGAAACGGAAAGCTGGCGACCCGGCTGTAGAGGGCCGCGGTCACGATCACTAAAAGCAGACAACAGAAAATCTTAGGGTGTTTTGTTCTCATTGCTTTTCCCCCTCGCAGTGCTTCGATGTGGCGGACGCCCGCGGCCCGCTGGTTTGGGAGTTGCCATCTTGGTCTCCTCACATGACGTAGACTCTATTAACTCCCTTCCTTCGCCCCTGCACGGCTTGTTCATGCTCAGCCAACAGAACCTGAAATCTTTCTTGCGAGGCAAGTTTCTCGATCGAAACCGCCCAGGTTTTGATCGCTTCCAGTCTCTCCATTGCCCCCTGAATGTCTCCGGCGTCGAGCTTTTGTTTGAGCTGCTCCAACGCTTCGAAAAACCCACAATCACGGAATGTTTCCACCATCACGCCAGCCATGAGGTACTCGTAACCAGCTCGGTCCAATTCCATGAGGAGGACCATGGCCTGGAAATAGAGCGTCACGAAGGCATCAAGATCGCGCTTCGCAAGCTCCTGAACCGCGTCCACAAGATTTGGCGCCAAGACTCGCTGGCTGGCGTATGGCTTGAGTTTGCTCACACTTCGCCATCCTTCTTGGTGCGTGTGGGGTGCGGATTTTGCAGGACTTTGCCGGAATCTGCCGAGGGAAGTCGTTGAAGTTCTTTAGAATCTGAGTCGGTTGGACGACTCATAATCCGTAGGTCGTTGGTTCGAGTCCAACCGCCGCCACCAAATTCTTCAACAACCTTAACCAGACCAGGCGGAACCTCAATTTCGCCTTGTTGCGCCGGGCGTGCGGATTGTTGCAAAGTTGTTTCCGGTTTCTCAGGCAAGACCTTGCCAAGTCGAGTCAACGCCGGTCGGCCAGAATGCCGTGACGCGAAACAAAAAAACCGGCCCGCAACAGTAGTTGCGAGCCGAGAAGCCAAAACTATCGTTTGCGGAGTCGTCACTGCGGAGATTTCTCTTGCTCTTTCTTGGGGCGAGACTGCTCTTCAGTCGAGGCGCGAGGCGCTTTCGGTGGCCGGGCGTGAGCTTCAGTCGCAGGGGATTCCGGGCGAGTCTCGGATTTAGGTGCGCTCTCGGGACGCGGGGCAGGTTGCCCGTGTTCGGCACTCGCGGTGGGCGGAGCAGTGTGCGCAGCCGCCTTACTTTCGGCTGCCTTATTTTCGACGGTGCGATTTGCAGCGGCTTTATTCGCGTTCGCTTTCTGCTCGTTTGCGCGCGTTGCAGCTGCCTTCTGCTCAGCCGCCTGATTTTCTTTTGTGCGAGCCGTAGCCACCTTACTCTCGGCTGCCTTGTTCTCGGCGGCGCGATTTGCAGCGGCCTTATTCGCGTTCGCTTTCTGCTCGTTTGCTCGCGCTGCGGCTGCCTTCTGCTCAGCCGTCTGGTTTTCTTTTGTGCGAGCCGTAGCCACCTTACTCTCGGCTGCCTTGTTCTCGGCGGCCCGATTTGCACTCGTTTTGTTCTCCGCTGCTCGGTTCTCATTCGCGCGATTTGCAGCCGCCTTGTTTGCAGCCGTCTTGTTTTCTTTGGTGCTAGCTGGAGACGGCTTATTCGCGCTGGTCTGGTTCTCGGTTGTCGCGCCCTTCGCTGCCGTCACACCCGTTCCAGCGAACTCCCCCGCTCTGGATGTTGCAGCCACCGGCGGGTGGCCATGGTTGACCGATGCCAATTGGGCCCGGTTCGTCCTGGCAGACTCTTGCTGTCGCGCTTGAATTGCAGTCGGCGGTGTGTGTTTACCGCGAGCCGCCGCTTCTTGCTGCGCCGTCGGGCGCGCTGTTGTGCCACCCCGACCGCCGTTGTAGCTGACGCGGTTCACGGTGGTATTGTTGACGATGGTCTTGTTATAGACGTTGGTAATGTTCGTCGTGGTCACGTTATTTACAGAGCGGTTGTAATAGAACTGTCCATTGTTCCAGTATCCGCCCTGATAGCCGACCCCGGTATAGCCGAAGCCGTAAACGATTCCGCCGTAGAAGCCGACCTGCGGTCCCCAATAACCCGCGTTCCAAACGTAACCACCATTTCCCCAAGCCCAATAGCCAGGAGTCCACAACAGACCGGATGCCGGAGCCTCTACCCAGGTCCCGGGCACCCAATAATAGCCCGCAGGACTGTAAGCCCAGTACCCGGGCGTCCAGATATAACCGGCGGCGGGACATACGGGTTGCTGGTATACGGGAAGGGCCGGCGGGGCGATGTTGATCGATACCGCGATCTGCGCCTGAGCCGCGGCCGATAAAGCCAGCATTATGAATGCGAATGCCAGCGCACGAATGAAGCGAATACTTTGCATCGTTTCCTTTCGCCTGATCCCTCGTTCTCCCTACGTGGCGCTGCGATGGGTTGCGTGGACCAAGGGCCGAAATATTATGCGGACGCAAATATTGAGACCGCTTGGTTTTGAGCAATCCGAGGGTTACGAGGTTGTAATCAAAGCAGGCGTAGACACCCTATAGCGGGCTTTCAGATACCGTATTCTGACGCTGGAATTGACCTGAGCCACTGTACGATCCGTTGGCGCGGGCAGTTAGGCGCGGGAGAGAAGGGAATCAACCCCGCGCTTGAGGAAACAGTTTGGCGAGTGCAGGCCTCCGCGCGGCAGATCGTTCGCGCTTATTCCACGCCTGGCGAATGCGCTGTGCCGAAGTTCACGGGCGCAACCGTACTGGGTCCGCGTTCGATCACGGATTTGGATTTGAACCCGAATCTGAGGCTCCATGCGAACTGTTGAGGTGCATGCGCGAAAGCAAGGAGTGGGGACCGCTATAGAGAAACTCCAGAGCAATATTACCGCCCACGTATCCCAGCATGGTGTAATTACCCATTCGGAAAGCATCCTTGTAATTGTAGCGGTCGGGATACCACGCGTAGACGGCTGTCATCGAGCCGGCATACGGGGCGATGAGCGATGGAAGAGAAAAGACGCGATGGCCGTCCTCACCCTGGCGTGCCGTAAGGGTCGAGATCACGGCATGACGAAGCCGTGGAAACACGCTCTTGCACTGACAGCGGTAGTACAAAGTGTCTTCTTTGAAGGCTTCGGCCAGCCCGTAACGCGTCGTGGTGCTGACTGCGGCAATGCCGAAAGCGGACCCGATTCGCTTGCTAAATCCTTCAGCGCCCTGCTTCCACTCTGGAGGAGAGTTGTAAGCTTGGCCAACGCCAGCCACAAAGGCCGCACCCGCGATGGGATACGGGCCGAAAGTGTCGAATAAATAGTTGTGGATCTTTATTGACTCCGTCGGACGCACATACGTCAGATCGGGGAGGGTCTGCGTCGTACTCGTCGGGGCTACCGTGCTGGAGGAGTCTGACGAATCGACCAGTGTTTGCGCCTTTGCCAGCGGTAGGGCTGCGACGCTCGTGAGCACTACCAGCAGAACCACAATTCGGCGTATGTTCATGTCGAGAGTCTCCTGGGCCGATCTGAGATCAACCTGCGTACCGAGGGTCACTACTGTTCTTCATGCGGTAAGCGGGCAAGATCCGTGGTCGCACTGGCACGCAATCTCCACCTCTTTGGATCCTGCTTCCTTACAAGCTTCGCCGCAGTATTTGTCGCTGCTTTGCACCAGGCACCGGCAGGGCAGATGCGCACATTTGCTTTTTTCACTTGTCGTCATCGATTTTCTCCTTTTGCGATATATCTATTTGCGAACAGAATTCGTGTACTTGCTGCTTTCTCGACGTTTTACTGAGAAACTGGTTTTTGATCGGCCGGAATCGCGGTAGCTTCCGAGGGCGTTAGACGCGATCGATCACAATAGCCGTAGCCCTTCAGACAGGCCGTGTAGTTCCGTTGTTGCTCGGCGTTGGCCAGCATTTTGGCTTCGGGTGCAGTCAGTTTTGAGTAGTCGCAGGTTTCCTGGCCGCTCTTACACTCAGAGATGTTGCGCTGGTGTTCCGCTACTGCGGTTTGACCAGCTTCCGCCGGCGTGAGTTTGGAATGGTCGCATTCGGTCCAGCCATTCTCACAATTCTGCGCGTTGCGCCGGTGTTCCGCGCCCGCCACTTCAGCCGCTTCCGAAACCGTAAGCTTGGAATAATCGCAGAGCCCCTCGCCATTTCTGCAGTCGGAAATGTTGAGCTGTCGCTTGGCTGTACCTACTGCCGTCGCTTCCGACGGACGCAGTTGGGAGTAATCGCAATCGCTTATGCCATCCATGCAGTTGGCCAAGTTGCGCCGGTGCGCGGCGACTGAAGATTCGCGAACCTCGGATTGAGTCAATCGCGAAGGGTCGCAAGAGGCCATGCCGTCTTTGCAGTCGGAGAGGTTGCGCTCGTGATCGGCTACGGCCAATGCAATCGCTTGCGGTTGGGTGAGTTTCGAATGATCACAGGAATCGAAGCCGTTTCTGCAATCGGAGACGTTGCGCTCGCGCTCGGTCGCGTCCAGTTCAGCGGTTTGGGATGGAGTCAACTTTGAGCGATCGCAGACCTCATGCCCAGTCTTGCAGGCCGCCAGGTTTTGCGCGAGATCGGACGACTGCGCCAATGAAAGAACCGGCCAGAGAATCAGGCAAGCGAGTTGCACCCAAAGACATCTACGCAGATTAGCTTTCATGCTGTCTCCACCTTTCGAAGGCCGTGCGAACTGACCGAAACCGCATCGAAGGTCCGGTCAGCTGCATTTGCCCGCAAAGCTCCCAGCCAATTATTTCTTGTCTTCTCTAGCTTCGGCGACTTTCGCCTGTTGGCCTGCCTCGGACACTGCCTTCAGGAATGCCTCCGCACTTGCCGGGGTGGACACTTTGCCCGAAAGGATGTTGCGGAACGTCATGTGCTTGCCGTAAATGGCATGAGTAGAATCGTTATCCTGCTCCACGACCGCACCTTCAAGCGTCAAGCCGGCGAACACGCCTTTCGAACGCGAGTAGGTCAGCATTTCCGTATTCATCTTCCAGTCAGTTCCGGCGGAAGCATGACGGCCCACTGGTCCTGCCGCAACCGATCCCTCGCCGGTCAGTTCGAACTTGCTCGACAACAGATGCTGGAAGCCCTGCTCATTCATCACCAGCATAACCAGATCCACGCCTTCGATTCCGATCTGCAATCCCCAGCTACCGCCGCCAACCGATACGAACGCGGGTGCGCTCCAGCCGTCGGAAGTACGACAAGAAGCAACGCCACGGCCGTGCTTGCCACCAAAAATGAATCCGCCTTTGATCAAATCTGGCACCACGAGGATGCACTTTGCGCCGCTTAACACTTCTTCGGGAATGCCTTTGTCCGGCGTTGACATAATCGCGTGTAGAACGTCCACCGACTTTTGCAGGCGGTCAACCGTGTCTTCGCGAGCCGAGCCTGCAAACGCGTAGGTTCCAATCAAGCCCATCAAGCTCATCAACAACAGTGAAATTGTCTTTTTCATAAATTTATTCCTTTGGGAGCCGCGAAACTAAGAGAAGAGAACTTCAGATGAGATGACTTAGCTCAGGGGATCTGAAAGAGCGAGAAGACGTGCTCGTCTCTGGCATCATCATCGCCTAGGCCTCAAGAAATAGCTGGTCTGAATTGCTCACTTTAGGTTTTCAGGACAAAGCCCAGAATCGGTTGACTATCACCGTGCTGACTTACGATCTCGTGTGAATTGAGCAATCTTGCACAGAATCGCTGCCGTCGATGTGTCATCGTTGACCTGTCGAATACGTGAAAGAGCAGGCTCTGTCTTGCATCCTTTTCTTGTTCATCTTCGTACTTTGCGCACCTTCCTGGCTGACTCTCTAGGGAAGCTCTTTGCAACCAAGACCGCCCGCACCGATTTCGGATCCCCAAGGATGTGTCCGTTCTGCGGGCTCATCACTCCACGATCGAAGCCATTTTGTTTGGAGTGCGGGAAGTCGTTCCGAGGAGTTCAACTGGGGCAGAAAGATGCGAGGCAGGGATGACAAGCGATTCGACAAATGAGCGGAGGAGATAAACATGCTTTGGACGATTTTTGTTGTGCTTCTGATTCTGTGGCTCCTGGGTTTCAGCCTTCACATCGCCGGTGGTCTGATCCACTTACTGCTGGTAGTAGCGTTGGTGGTGTTAGTCATCAACTTGGTGAGCGGCCGCCGCGTAGCGTAGAAGGAAGCGCTTAAGCGAGCAGCGTTGGTCGTGCGCTTTTTCCCAGCTCTTAAAGGATTTTAACGGACCCAAAACGCGAGACGCAGACGCGACCATCTTTTTTCTTCGGCGGGCTGGAGCGGATAAGCGGACGTCAGTCGCGCGACGGCTATGGACGAATGTTTGAGTATGCCGATTTTAAAGGGCGCCGCGACTGCCCAGCTTGGTTGGCACCGACGTCCGCAAATGCAATGAAGCTGCGTGCTGATTTATCAACGCTGCCGCTTGGGTGCGACGGTTGCCATTCGTGACGTCGAAATCGTTGGTGGTGACGCTATGCTCGCAGAAAGTACAGGTGAATGTGGTCCCGCCGTTCATCGGTTTGGTTGTGTAATATCTCACACCTTCAGTGTAGTCCTTCCTATCTTCTGACGTTTGGGCGATAGCTGCGCAACTTTAGAGTGGAGCAACAACTGAATTAGTAAATGTGATCAATACTGCGCAGACGGTTACTTGTGCGCTTCTATAGAGTGCCGAGTGAAAGTTTCACACTCAGGAAAGTAAAACGAAGAAGGGAACAATATATGAAACTGCTTACGATTTCATTACTGGCTCTGTCGTTATCGGGAATCGGCGCTTACGCCCAAACCGATACCGGCGCTGTGAAAATCAATCTTGGCACGGCGGACAAATTTGCGGTGCTGGGCGGATCCGGCATCACCAACGTCAGCGCCCACACTTTCATAATTGGCGACGTGGGTAGCGCTCCGACAGCCACCGTGAAGGGACTCAAGCCGGCCCAGGTGAAGGGCAAATTGTACCTCAAATCCAGCCCGGTGACGGCGAAGGCCCAGACAGCTCTGACAACGGCATACGATCAAGCTGCGGGCGCCCATTGTGGCACCACACTCACGGGCGTGAATCTGGGAGGAATGAAGCTCATTCCCGGAGTCTATTGCTTTACGGCGGCGGCGCAGTTGACCGGCACTCTGAAGCTGGACGCTCAAGGCGATTCCAACGCGCAGTGGATCTTTCAGATCGGCACGACGCTGACCACCGCCCCGGATTCCAAGGTAGTTGTGAATCTCACCGGCAAGGGCGCAAGAGGATGCAACGTGTACTGGCAGGTCGGTTCCTCAGCCACGGTCGGGAAGGGCAGCATTTTCGTGGGGAAGATGTTGGCGCTGACAAGCGTTACCTTGGACGGCGGCACCCTTCGTGGCAAGGCTCTTGCCCGCAGCGGTGCGATCTCGATTTCTGCCTCGGAGACGGTTGACGGTCCTCAGTGCGTTAACGACGACACCACGGAAGGCCACGATTAGGGATTCCTTAAATGCCAGTTGAGGAGCGGTGGCTGACCATCGGCCACTGCTTCCCTCGTGACCGGCCAAGGTGACGGGCATGTTCCGGCGTTGGAGTCCTCACGCCTTCCCGTTCACGCTGGAACGGCTTCACGCTCAGCACGAAGTGAAGGGTAGCCAGCAGAAAGTGAGCCCCATCCGATCTGGTCACCAGCGCGTCCACGGACCTGAAGGCATCATCCGGCAGCTCGGCGTCCTCGGCAAGCATCACGATGGGAACCTGCGGGTTGACCTGCTTGATCTCAGCCGCGACGAACAAGCCGTCCAGGAGGCCCAAGTGGTACTCGATCACGATTGCATCCACGGGCCGCAACATGAAAAGCTGAAGGCCTTCGCGACCAGTGGTCGCCGTAACTAGATCGTAGCCGTTTTCTTGCAACAAGCGGAGTTGGGTCGGCTCCCGGTGAATGCAGAGGATAGTCGTGTTGGCAGCCATGCCGGTTAGGTATACAGGCTGGGCCCTACTCAATTCTGTGCAAAATTGCTCATATCTTGCAAAGTGATTTTGGCGGCTGAATGCTGCCGGCGTGCGACGAAACGGTTTTGACACCCGACCGACAAAAAGGTCAAGGCAGCGACTCACCGGACAATGGCTTCGAAATGCGGCGATAGCAGTAGCTACGCCGCTGACTTGCGCATGGCTTTCATGTAGCTATCCATTGACTGCGTCAACTGCGCATCGACTTCGTCCGCGATAGTCATGACGTCAGGCAAGAGCAGGCTGAAATCCAGAGATTCCAGATTGATCTGCAACGTCCCGAAGATTGTTACCTGCAATATTCGCGATTCATGGACCAGCATTGCGGGCGCATAGCCTTGCTGAAAACGCAGCTTGCCGTGGGCAACGGCGGCCGCGGAAAAGATGGCATCGCTATCCTTGTCAGTCGCGCCGGGCCTGCTCAGGCGGAGAGCCAGGTCTTCAACCAGCTTGGGAAGATGTCCAGTGCGCTCTTCATCGCTAAGCGGTATGAGGCTTAGTTCAGTGCTTCGTTTTGCCCGAGCCAGCCAAGCTTGGACAATACTCGTACTGCACCGCAGCAAGATCGCGCCCACGCTCTCCTTGTCCACTCGCTTAGTAGGTCTGCGATTGACCACTCTTTCCCGGACGAGTTCGGTGAAGCGATCGATCTCGAATGGTTTGACCACAATTTCATCCGCCTCGAGGAGTATGGCGGCCATAGCGCCCTGCACGTCGGGGTAGCCGCTGACCAGCAGCGTCAGGGCGTTCGGTTGGGAATGGCGCATCGCCGAGACTACTGTGAAACCGTCACCGGGGTCGGGCATGTGCAAGTCCGTGATGAGCACGTCAAAGCTCTCAGTCGCGATGCGTCTCAGAGCTTCGGTCACGCTGGAGGCTGCAACGACTTCAAATCTTTTGCGTTCCAGCCCTTGCACCATCATGGCGAGTACCGCGCTATCGTCATCCACCAGCAGAACTCTGTGAACAGCGGCTGTTTCAGTCGGAGACATGAAGCACCCCTCTCGTCACGAATAGTGACAGCCTTGGCACGGCTTTTTTTCAAAACTGTGCAATTTTGAACAGTCGTCCCGTTTTGGGCAACGTATCATTCGGCCTGTTCGACGGAGCGGTCATGGGTTAGTGTCGATTGACAGTGTCGACGTTCAGACCCTCACGACTGCTCACCTTTCCGTACAAAACGCGCACGCTTGTCGGGCCAGACCTCCCCCGGGGTCTGGCCTATTTTCCGTGCCCGTCACTCTCAATTGACGCCCTGAGGCTCGAGGTTCGCCGGGCTGTTCCGGGGTTTGCGAAACGCTGCATAGCCGGCGGGTACAACTGGACGCTTACGTTCCGCAACCATCTCGGGGATGGGCAACGCTGGTGGACAGTGCACGTGGATAATCCCGTTCCTCACCGCATATAGCACCAACTCGGCGATGGAGTGAAGGTCGAGCTTGCGCAAGATATTGCTGCGATGCGTTTCCGCCGTTGCCAAGGACATGTTCAGGCTCACGGCGATTTCCTTCGAGGACTTGCCCTCACTCACGAGCTGCAAGACCTCGCGCTCCCGCGGCGATAATTTGGGTATGTTGGGTGCAGCTGGGGCAGTGCGGTGCTGCTTGTAACCGTCCAAGATCAGATCAGACACTCGCGAGCTGAACACGGTTTTGTGCCGTTGCAGTGCCTCCACTGCGGTCATCAGGTCGTCGGCTGCGTCGGACTTAAAAACCCACCCGCGAATACCCGCCGCCAAACAGTCTCGGACCACTTGCTCGGAGTCCACGGCGGTAAGCACCAGGATTACCTGGTCGGGATTGTGTTTCAGGATCTGCCGCGCCGCGTCTACTCCATTCAGTTCTGGCATGCAGATGTCCAGAATAAGAAGATCTGGTTTCAACTGCCTGCACTTCTCTACCGTGTCCCGTCCGTCGGCGGCCTCGCCGCAGACTTCCCATCCTTCGTGAGACTCCAGCAGTGAGCTCAGACCGAAACGGAATATCGGATGATCGTCAGCCAACAAAACGCGAAATGCACTCATAAAACCCTCCCCACAGTCACAAGCAACTTATCAGGGACCAAATCGGGAGTCTGTACAGAATTGCTCACAGCCCTTGCTTGGCAAGGCAATGCCAGCATTTTGTCAAGGAATCCATTCGGACGTTCTTTGAATTAGAGCGGAGTCAGTGGCGTGGAAATCCTAGTCGTGGAGAACGACATTGAGCAGCGAACTGTGGACTTGCAAACCGCCGTTGTAATGGATGAAACCCAGCTTCCTGAACCGGTTCATGAAAAAGCTGACTCGCGACCGAGTCGTGCCAATCATCTCAGCCAGCGTCTCCTGACTGATCCTCGGAATCACGGTCTCAGGCACACCTTCCTTGCCAAAATGTGCGAGCAATAAAAGGACGCGCGCCAGCCTTTTTTCACTCGAGTTAAACAGTTGATCGACCAAATCCTGTTCGTAGCGGATATTCCGCGCCAGCAGATAGGCAACGAACATGTCGGAAAACGCATGTTCGCGGTGAAGCGCCTCCATCATCGCCTTCTTGTTCACCCGCAGCAGATCACAATCGGTCATCGCCGCTGCGGATCCCATGCGGACAATCTGACCTGCCAGCGCGCCTTCGCCAAAGAAATCTCCGTCGGTCAATATCCCGATCGTCGCTTCCTTGCCGATCTTGGATACGACGGTGAGTCTCACTTTGCCGGTTTGGATATAAAAGACAGCGTCTGCCTCATCTCCTTGGGTGAAGATGGTTTGCTTTTTCGCGACAGCCATTAACTTTCTCCCCTCGCCAATGGTCGCGAGAAAAGTGTTAGGGTCGAATTCGCGCTTCATTTTTGTCAGTGCAACCGGGGTCGTGGTTGGGTGCCCCCCTCAAGAAAAGCCCTCGGACCAACCGCTACAGCACCGGTTACCTCCGGAGCGTCTCGGCGCACCCACATCGTCAATCATGCTAGCGCGGCGAAAATCGTACGGGTGAACTCTTAGCAGGTCTTAGTGCTACGCAGGCGGGAGAACTCATTGATAAAGCGCATCTTAATGTACGCGTGCCTCAGCAGATCGGTGGCCTGGGAAGGATTCGCATAGATTTTTAGTTGCAGGATATGATTTTTTGCCGTACGATTTTCCGCATACCGATACGATACCCGATAAGGGGGGCACGCAGATGGGACGTAACGGCAACGGTAAGAACACTCACTACGCGTCGTTGAACCGGTCTGATGTTCCGCAGGGCCGTAAGGGGAAACATCGGAAGGCGGTAGCGGACATTCTGGCCGACCTTTCAAAGCTGAACCCTAAGCAAGCGGTTAAGGTGCCGCTGAACAGTCTGAACGGCGAGAAGATGCAGAATCTTCGCTCTGCTTTGAACCGCGTAACGCGAGAGAGGAACATCCCCGTGGAGACATCGAGCGACGAGAAATTCTTGTATATCTGGCGGGCTGATCAGCCCAAGGCTACGGGAGCAACAGAATAGCAGGCAAGCAGAGTAGCAAAATTTGTGTCGCACTCCTGGGTGTGCTCAATCGTGCAGAACGACGTTGAGCAGCGAACTGTGGACCTGCAATCCGCCTTCGATCCCGCCGGCGTAGTGGATGAAACCCAGTTTTCTGAACCGGTTCATGAAGAAGCTCACTCGCGAACGGGTGGTTCCGACCATGTCCGCCAGGGTTTCCTGACTTATCTTGGGGACGACGCTCTCGGGCACACCTTCCTTGCCAAAATGAGCCAGCAATAGAAGGACGCGGGCCAGTCGCTTTTCGCTGGAATTAAACAACTGGTCAACCAGGTCTTCTTCATAACGAATATTTCGCGACAGTAAATACGCCACGAACAGATCCGAAAAGGCATGTTCGCGATGAAGCGCTTCCATCATCGCCTTTTTGTCGATCCGCAGAAGTTCGCAATCCGTCATTGCAGACGCAGACCCCATGCGCAAAGCCTGCCCGGCCAGTGCGCCCTCACCAAAGAAGTTTCCGTCGCTTAACATTCCGATGGTCGCTTCTCTGCCGGTCTTGGATACGACCGTGAGCTTCACTTTGCCCGCTTGGATATAGAACACCGCGTCTGCGTCGTCTCCTTGCGCGAAGATAGTCTGCTTTTTGGCAACGGCAACGTTCTTCCTCCCGCTGCCAATGGTTGCGAGGAAGGTGTTGGGATCGAACTCGCGCTTCTTCTTACCGTTCCCGTTCGGTGTTTTAGCAGAACTCATTAACGTCGATTCTAGTACAAGGGGATCATTAATTGGCATAAATCGTGACTAAAGCCAAACAGCCCAATTTTCTTTTTTTCCCAGATTCCAAAGTGAGCCATTTTGCTCAGCATTCCCGCGGGAAATGGGGCAGGCTATTGGATGCCTCCAAGAGACATGGGCCTGTCAAACCAGGGGGCCCATGTGTTCCCCTGAGGCAGGCCTGGGCGGAGCTGGAGGAACTGAAATGAGCCGGGAAGATCTAATGAAGCCTGACTTGCTCAGTGAAATCGTGCTTCTAGGAAGCGCGGCGGTGATAGTCGTCGTGTTGTTGTTGATTGTAGTGGCCGCTCTCACCCAACCGACCGCGCTGGCATGAGAAGAGTGCGGGGAATCGCTCCGAGCATGTAGCCACCTCGCACCAACGAGAGGTTCTCGCGATTGACAACCCGACGGTGTGCGACTAGGGTGGTAGTCGAGTGAGGACGCGTTCTCACTCTTTCAGGTCTCCTGAACTAAGTCAGCCCATCTGAAGTTTCCCCTCTTAGCTCTCTTAATCAATCGATGGAGGTTGATCAATGTTTGCTCGCAATGTTGCTCTACGCCTGAAGCCAAATACGCTGGCCGAATTCACCCAGACTCTCGATAACGAAGTCATCCCCACGCTGCGCAAGCAGAAGGGATTTCGAGACGAAATCACATTTTGTAATCTGGGTGGAATGGATGTCATCGCCATCAGTCTTTGGGACACAAAGGAGCACGCGGAAGCATACAACACGACGGGATATCCCGAAGTGCTCAAGAGTCTGAATAAGGTATTGGACGGCAGCCCGAGAGTACGAGTCTCCGATGTCATTAGCTCGACTCTTCACAAGATCGCAATTGCCGTTGCCGCCTAAGCGGAGTGTCGGTCGGATCGAGGCGGCTCCGTAGTCGCCTCGTTTTTCAATCTCACGGTCTACGCGTTCTCTGGAGAAGTCGATGACAGCAACCGTTCAAGTTGGCACTATTCTGATCGAGGATCGTCCCCTTATAGCCCAGACCCTGGGATTGCAAAGTGAGTCTTACCAGGCCAATTGGGGAGTCACTGCGCTCGATGGCGTCGCCCTTGGTCGCAAGATCCATGCTGGGGGATGGAACTTCTTCTTCATGGCTGCGGAAGTAAAAGAGATGTTCTTCGGTGCCATCGGGGCGAATAACATCCAGAATGCAGTGAAGCGAATGTTGGGAAAACTGAAGCCGATGAATTTCAATTGCCTTGAGGTGACTGGAATCGTGGCCAAGCGATTTCTAGGCGTGCCCTACACCGTTGTTTTGGCGCACTCGCGACACATCCAACAGAGTTGCTATCTCGATGGCGACGATGAACGGCGCGTGTCCCAGCACGATGCCGAGCGAGCCAGAAGTTGAGCGCGTTCTGCGCTCCGGAAGGTGGACTTATGGAACTTGACTCTGTGAGACCGAACCAAGATCAAACGCTCGAGCGAATCCTCGAGTCGGCCGTGGTTGTGAGTTGGCTAGACTTGATGCACGGCGCTCAGACCGGATTGATTCATATCGAGTACGCCTTCGCTACGGGTGGCACGCTGGATTATCTGAAGCTCTGGTCATCGATCAGTCCCGGCCACTGGCTTCTGGCCTGCGAGTATTGGATGACGAGTTCCACGTTTCATGATCGTGGCGTCCACTTCGATAATGGATATCAATCCCAGGGTCTGTCAGACATTTTGGAATCTATCATGCAGCACCAGAACCGTTTTACGCTTCCCACGGACTTCGGCCGGCAAGGACTTCTCCAGATTCCATCGCCCACAGAAAAAGACAGCGCGGCAGCAGCAGCTTCGGTGAGCCAAGCCATCGGCCACCTCGGATCGGCACTCGCCGAGCCCGCGCTGGCCTGAATGCTGGACTTCACCCAGATTTTTTGTCCCGCTTGAGATAACAAGCGAGTTCGCGAAAAATGCCGAGGGTTAAACCGTCGAGGCATCCTCCGACTTTGAAGGGTTGGTGCATTCGGGGTTGCTGACTTATTTTTCCGAGGCCGTCAAGCGTCGATCTCGGTGCGGGTCCGTACGGGGCTGGCCAGTGCTGAGCTCACACTTTTCCCCCGGCTTAGCGCCACAGGTGGGACAACGAATCGCCAGAGCTTGTTTCTGCTTGGTCATGGCTGCATCATGCGGCGTCGCGCGGAAAAAAGATGTTCAATTGTGACCACTGTTCACATCAAAACCGTGCCACACTCTCGCGTGTTTATGAGAACCCGTTTCCCGTTATACCAGCCGACGTAAGCGAGGGGGCGAGTGCGTCCGCGCCCCCTCTTCTTCAGTCTCTGTTACCCCATTCTCCGGAGATCGACGCCTGAGCCCCGCGCCTCTTTGTTTATTGTTTATTCTCCGAGAGCCTGTTCAACACGGCCGACCCGGTTTTGAATTTTACCTGCTATCTTTTCACCTTTCCCTTGGCCCTCCAGGTTGGGGTTTTTCGTAGCCTTTCCGATTTCTTCCTTGATTTTTCCTTTTACTTCGTGGATTGCGCCTTCGGTCTTGTCCTGCGTGCTTGGTTTCATCATTTGCTCCTGTGTTCTCGTAGGTTATTCGTGTGTTGGCTTCCGCACGGCGGTTACGCTACCGCTTTCGTTTCAATAGGTGTTTGCAACTGCACCAGCTCCTCAAACAGAGAACGGTAGTAGAGCATCGCTGACCTGAGATCTTCCGTAGTTGCTTCTCCCCTCCCCAGCCGCAATGCGATTGCGTTCGCGGACCGGTAATTTTCAACGACTTTAGGATGGTCGACAGAAATATCCGCGGCACGTTGATCGAAATCGGCCACGGGATAGCCGCGAGCTTGCATTAATGAAGACACCAGCTCGGCCGCTTCCGTGACGGCTCCTTTTGGATAATCGACGAAACGAGACTGTAAGGAGACCCACTGAGCGGAAAAGCGCTCCCGTTCTGCGGCATCGAGCTCGCGGATCTTCAACGTTCCAACCCGCTTCTCGCGATCCGCCAATTTCGATTCCGCCCGGCGTTCGGACCCGTGCGTTCGTACCGCACGATCGTACTCCGGACCAAAGCGCTGGCGTAGCTGGGCGCTGCTCGTTCTGCGTTTTCGGACGTACAGCCAAGCCATGCCGGCAATGAGCAGAATCACCACCGCGGCAACAATCATCACTTTCGGATCCATCAGAGTTTGATTCATCGAGACCTCCCGTACCGGAAATATTTGCAGCCCTGGGTTTGTTCAGCAAAGTTCGGTTTGCGCTCTCTGCGCGTGCAGAGCTTTCTCCGTTGCCATTATCAAACTTACGGATTCTGAAAACTGGTCAGAATTGATCGTCCTGGCAGTTAGTTCTGGTGAACAATTTCCCACTCCGAACGACACGCTTTGAATCGCAGCCCGATGACCCGAAGAAAGTTCAGATCGAACTGAGCGTTATTGACCAGACTTAAAAGTCCCGAGATGAGAAAGTTCACTACGGAACTGTTTCCGAGCGAGACCGAGTGTTCAGTGCGTTTCGTTCTGAAATCGCGCCTCTCCATCCACGCAACCCGCAGCAGTAGAGCACCACCGGGCAAGCCTAAGGATGAACCGGCAAGAGGAATCACAATGCGTACCATCCCCTCCATTCGTTCGCTGTTGTTCGCGTTCGTAATGCTGGCCATCTCGGCGGCAGCGTTCGCGCAAATCGGTGTATCCATTTCAGTTGGCCCGCCAGCGCTGCCGGTGTACGAGCAGCCGCCCGTCCCCGCCCAAGGTTATCTTTGGACGCCTGGCTACTGGGCTAACGGCGATAACGGCTATTTCTTTGTGCCAGGTACCTGGGTCATGGCTCCGCAACCCGGTTTCCTCTGGACCCCCGGTTATTGGGGTTGGAACGGCGCCGGATTTGCCTTCAATGAGGGCTACTGGGGTCAGAACGTCGGTTTTTATGGCGGGATCAATTATGGCTTCGGTTACGGCGGTCAGGGTTATGAAGGCGGCCGCTGGAACAACGGACAGTTCGAATACAACCGTGCGGTAAATAATGTGAATGTGACCAACATTCACAACACCTATAACACCACGGTGAACAATACGACAGTAAACCGCGTCAGCTACAACGGGGGCGCAGGTGGGATCACCGCCGCTCCAACGGCTCAAGAGCGGACCTATGCGCAAGAAAAGCATATCGGTCCAGTGGCCGCTCAAACGCAACAGGTGGCGGCTGCCCGCGCCAACCCACAGCAACGAGCTTCCGTGAACCAAGGGAAGCCAGCAATCGCAGCAACGGCCAAGCCAGGAGAATTTACCGGGAAGGGTGCGGTAGCAGCCAAGGAGGCGGGAGCACCGTACAAGGCCGCTGAGAGCAAGCCGGCCGAAGGTAAGGCGACCGAGAACAAAGCGGCTGAGAACAAGGCAGCCGAAACTAAGGCGACCGAGAACAAAGCGGCCGATAACAAGGCAGCTGAAAGTAAAGCTACCGAGAACAAAGCGGCTGAGAATAAGGCAGCCGAAACTAAAGCCACCAACGACAAAGCGGCTGAGAACAAGGCAGCTGAAAGTAAAGCTACCGAAAACAAAGCGGCTGAAAATAAGGCGGCCGAAACTAAAGCCACCAACGACAAAGCGGCTGAGAACAAAGCGGCCGAAAATAAGGCCACCGAAAACAAAGCAGCAGCTAACAAGGCAGCTGCGAGTAAGGCAAAGCCTGCAAGCAAGCCTCCGCAGACTGCCAAGGCGAGCACGCCGAAACCTGAGAATGCAACGCATGCAAAGGCCGCGCCTGAGAAAGCAGAGGCGCACCCTGAGAACACACCTCGTCCGGCTGCGAGCGCGGCAAAGCCTGCAAGCAAGCCCAGTCCGCAGACCGCCAAGGCGAGCACGCCAAAACCGGAGAATGCAACGCACGCACAGGCTGCGCCCAAGAAGGCAGCTCCCAGTCCGGAGAAGCCTAAAGCAGTAGCAGCGGCTCGACCCGAGAGCGCTCCAAAGCCAGCGAAAGAAGAGACGCGTCCGGAAGAACGGCGACAACAGTAGCAAACCGCACTAGACTTTCACTACCCGGCTCGCAGCACAGGCTGCGAGCCGTTCTTTTTCTCGGCTCGTTGCTTCAGGGGTTCCGCTCGGGGAATATGTGGTCAATTTTGATCAGTCCGCGACCCCACTTTCGTTGAATACTGGAAAAGGCAAGTTCTACTGATGGACGGAGCCCCTAGTCGGCTTCCGACGGTAACTCGCCCGTGCAACATAGCCTCCGACCAATCGGATGAAGCGTCGGGTTAATCGGAACTCTGACCTCTATTAACTATCAACAGGCGTTCTGGGCAAACTAGGGATTAATGTCGCTACCAAACACAGTGCTCCTGAAGGGAAAATTGGAAGTCGTCGGCCTGCGCCCTCTGGCACGGGAGGGAGTTTCCGCGGCCCGACCGCGATCGCACTCGAAGCCATCGTTGCCTAGCCGGATCGCGGTGATTGGGAACTACCTGCCCCGACAGTGTGGAATTGCGACGTTTACCACGGACCTCTGCGCAGCCATATCCGCCGAGTACGGGACAGCTCGATTGCTGGCGCTACCGGTAAACGACACGGAACAAGGATATGACTATCCTGCGCGCGTGAGATGGTCGCTTGCCCAGGACGACTTGAGATCGTATCAGCAAGCGGCTGAGTTCTTGAACTTCAATAATATCGACATGGTCTGCCTGCAGCACGAGTATGGAATTTTCGGGGGACCCGCCGGGAGCCATATCCTGCAGCTGTTGCGGGGCCTGAAGATGCCTGTCGTGACGACCCTGCACACCGTGCTCCGCGAGCCGAATCCTGACCAGATCATGGTGATGGAAGAGATTGCAGAGCTCTCGGATCGCTTGATCGTTATGAGCCAACTCTCATCCCAGTTCTTGCAGGAAATCTTCAAAGTGCCCGGCAGTAAGATCGACATGGTTCCTCACGGGGTTCCGGACCTGCCATTCCTCGATCCCAATTTCTACAAGGATCGCTTCGGTGTGGAAGGGAAAGCCGTACTCCTTACGTTCGGTCTTCTCTCGCCCAACAAGGGAATCGAAAACGTTATTCAGGCGCTGCCGCAGATTTTGTCCAAGCACAAGAATGTTGTGTACATTGTCGCGGGCGCGACCCACCCTCACGTCCTCCGTCGGGAGGGAGAGCAATATAGATCTCGTTTGCAAGCGATGGCGAAGGAGGTCGGAGTAGAGTCGAACGTTTTCTTTCACAACCGCTTCGTCAGCCCGGAAGAGATGGTTGAGTTCATTGGCGCAGCAGACATTTACGTCACGCCTTACCGTCATGAGGCGCAGGTGGTTTCCGGGACGCTTGCGTATGCACTGGGTGCGGGTAAGGCGATTATCTCAACCCCGTACTGGCATGCGATCGAATTGCTGGACGACCGCCGCGGCGCACTGGTTCCCTTCGACAGTCCTGCTGCCATCGCACAAAAGACAGTCGAGCTTTTGGACACCCCGGCGATACGCCACGCCATGCGCAAACGTGCTTATTTATTTGCGCGGGAGATGGTCTGGAAAAGAGTAGCGCAGGGTTACATGGAGAGTTTTGCACGAGTTCGCAGCGACCGCATGGAGAGTCCGAAAGTGCAGTTCTCCGCTCGCGCTATACGAAAGTCGTTAAATCACTTGCCGGAGTTGAAACTGAATCACTTCAAACGGCTGACCAATGACACGGGAATCATGCAGCATGCGATCTTCACGATCCCTAACTCCGGCGAGGGATACACCACCGACGACAACGCCCGCGCCCTCATTTTCGAGGTGATGCTTGGGCAACGGGAGAAGGGCCGTTACGAATCCACCTCATCTGTCCAGGATTCGTCGTTTCGCTATTTGGCCTTCCTGGAGCACGCGTTCAATCCGGCGAACGGTAGATTCAGAAACTTTCTTGGCTACGATCGCCGGTGGAACGAGGCTGAGGGCTCCGAAGATTGCCATGGGCGCGCATTGTGGGGACTGGGAACGGTTTTAGGCCGGTCCAGCGACCAGGGATTGAGGTGCGCTGCCGGACGGTTGTTCGAGTTCTCCCTTCCCGCGGTGATGGAATTCAGAAGCCCTCGCGCCTGGGCCTACACCCTGCTCGGCATTCAGGAATACCTTGACGCGTATCCGGGAGACAGGGACGCCCAAAAAATAAGGTCCGCACTCAGCCGGCGACTGCTCGAAATGTATGAGTCGATCCGAAGTCCGGATTGGAAATGGTTCGAGAACATTCTGGCCTACGGAAACGCGAGACTGCCCCAAGCCCTGCTGCTCGTGGGCTCCGCTTGCTCGGATGATCGTATGGTTTCCACCGGTCTTGAAGCGCTCGACTGGCTCACCGAAACGCAGCGTTGCGCAACCAACGGTCACTTTGTTCCGATCGGGTCGCAAGGCTTCTATCGCCAGGGTGGTGAGAAAGCCCGCTTCGATCAACAGCCACTCGAGGCGGCTGGCGCGATCTCCGCCTGTTTGCAAGCCTATCGCATAACCGGGGACAGCCGTTGGCGCAGCGAGGCTTGGTCGGCCTTCAATTGGTTCCTTGGCGATAACGATTTGCAACTTCCTCTTTATGATGCCTTCACCGGCGGCTGCCGGGACGGTTTGCATCCCGACCGCGCCAACGAGAACCAGGGGGCAGAATCGACGCTGTCATTCTTGATGGCACTGCTGGAAATGAGCTCGCTGCCAGAACTTGATAATGCGGGAACAACCGGTGAGTTGTTTGCCGTTTCCACTAATTAGAGTTTGATCAGGGCCACTGAGTAAACACGTATGAGCATCGCTACAACAACTCGCTACGAGCCTCTACTACTTCGGCACCCGGCCAACCCGCTCCTAACGGCCAAAGACTGGCCCTACTCTATTAACAGTGTGTTCAATGCTGGGGCCACTTTGCTGGAGGATGGATCGACTCTACTCCTGTGCCGCGTAGAAGATCGGCGCGGCTTGTCCCATCTTTGTGCAGCCCGCTCACGCAACGGAGTGGACAATTGGCAAATTGATAGCGAACCGACGCTGATACCAAGCCCCAAAGAGCATCCAGAAGAAATCTGGGGCATTGAAGATCCGCGCATCACGTTCGTGCCCGAGTTGCAGCAATACGTAGTCACTTACACTTCTTATTCGCGTGGTGGTCCTGGAGTGTCTTTGGCTCTGACCAAAGACTTCCGAAGTTTCGAGCGCTATGGCGTCATAATGTCACCCGACGATAAAGACTCCGCGCTTTTACCACGCAGAATCGACGGCTGTTGGGCGCTTATTCATCGGCCGATGACGCCACTGGGATCGCACATGTGGATTTCGTACTCTCCCGACCTGCGCTATTGGGGTAAGCACAGGCTCATGTTGGAGGCGCGCCGCGGCGCCTGGTGGGACGCGAACAAGATTGGCTTGTCGCCGCCGCCAATCGAAACTTCAAGGGGATGGCTTGTGTTCTACCACGGAGTACGGCACACACCTTCGGGCTGCCTGTATCGGCTGGGCTTGGCCCTCTTCGAGCTTGAGAATCCAGCCAAGTGTTTACTGCGCGGCGATTCGTGGATCTTTGGGCCCGAGGCCGAATACGAGCGTCACGGCGACGTCGACGATGTCGTGTTCCCCTGCGGATACACGATGGACCCCGACGGTGACACCATTAATATTTACTACGGAGCTGCTGACTGTTCGATTGCCCTGGCTCGCGCTAGCGTTCGCTCTCTGCTCGATTGGCTGGATGCCAATGGAAGTTCTGAACGAAGGCGAGCGCACGACCTGTGAAACCGCTGCTTTGGATCTTGCAGTCGGCGTTTGGCTGCCGTCACGGGCAAATGAGTCGTGTGTTCACCATCGAGAAGAGGACCTATCGGGTTTGCTTCAAGTGTGGTAAGGAATTTGGCTATTCCTGGGCATCGATGCATCCCCTACGATCGAGTGCTGCCGTCAACACCTATGCGCCACTCGATCACGTGGAACAAGCCAAAATCCCCGCGGTTTGAGCCCATCGGGGCACACGCACAATAACCCTAATTCTTACAAGTGAGCTATCTTGCTCAGACACGAATGTCTACACCTGTCATTCTTTATTGTGCTGAACGTGTCGAGAGAGCGACGACGCCAATTCATAGCTCTCATGCTTTAGGTCGCGGCGACTGAAGTCTCAACCGCCTACATCGAAGCGACCACATCCAGCCGATTGGCATTCGTCATCCGTGTGTATGCCGTGGAACCTCCGGCGGACACGATTCGACCCTAAAAGCTCTCGAACGCAGAGATTCGGGCAACACCTCGGAACGGATGCGAGGGGTTAGCTCGCGAAATAAGAAAGGTCAAAGATTATGCCGTTGATTCAACTTGTGGAAGTTCTCATTGTGGTGGGTGTTCTGCTGTGGCTGGTCAATCGATTCATTCCCATGCAGTCGTCCATCAAGTCAATCTTGAATGGTGTGGTGGTCATCGCCGTGGTGCTATGGCTGCTGAATGTATTTGGACTATTTCATTCGCTTTCCAATGTCCGCATCGGAAAAGGATGACGAATTGGAAAGAGATCGCTTAGGAACACTTTGTCATAACAACTAGATCGAGATGACGCAATACGGCAGGCATCTGCCAGGGGGATACAGATGAAAATGAAACTGTTGTTAGTAGCTGGAATCGCACTAAGTGTGAGCGCGTTGGCTCAAGCCAATCCTCAAACCACCGTGGCCGTCGAGCCCATGGCTCAGGGGCCCACGTTCCGGGTAGTCGTAGTCAGCCGCACCACGCCAGCGGTCAATTACAGGCATCACAGCGGCGCCACGAGGGTGGATTTCACGGGCACGAATCTCATGCCCTCAGCCAATGGTGAAGCCGAAGTCAACAGCAAACGGGGAACGATTGAGATCAAAGCGGAATTCGGTAATCTGCAAAGCCCCAAGACTTTCGGCAATGAATACCTGACCTACATCCTGTGGGCGATTTCGCCGGAAGGCCGCGCCGTAAACCTGGGCGAGGTCTTAGTGGGCGGCAACGACCGCAGCAAATTGCACGTGACTACCGACCTTCAGGCCTTCGCCCTGATCGTCACCGCAGAACCTTATTATGCGGTGCGGCAACCTAGCAATGTGGTGATCATGGAAAACGTTATTCGCAAGGACACCAAAGGAACGGTTGAAACCGTGGATGCGAAGTACGAACTCATGGAGCGCGGCGGCTACATTCCGACCGGCTACAAGTTCGATCCCGTGGTTCTGAATGCCAAGTTGCCGTTGGAATTCTTTGAAGCGCGCAATGCGGTGCGTATCGCTAAGTCTGAAGGAGCCGAGCAGTACGCTCCCGACAGCTATCAGAAAGCCGTCCAGTTGATGAACAACACGGACGAATACGCCACCAGAAGGAACGTTCCCAACAAGCCGCTGATCGCAGTCGCCCGAGAGACAGTCCAAACTGCCGAAGACGCTCGCGCCATCGCAGTCAAGAAAATGGACGACCAACGCCTGGCCAACGAACGCCAAGATTCGACGAACGCACAGGCTCAATCGCAAGCCCAGGCCGACGACGCGACCCGGCAGAAGGAACAAGCTCAGGCGGACGCGGCAAAGGCGCAATCTGACATGGCCGCAAACCAGGCAGCATCAGCAGCAGCGGTGAACGCGGCTCAGGCCGACGCAGACCAGTCTCGTCTCGCTGCACAGCAAGCGGACAGCGACAAAGCCGCTATGCGCGCACGTTTGTCCGAGCAATTGAATTCCATTCTGCAGACTCGCGACAGTGCACGCGGGCTCATCGTCAGCATGTCCGACGTATTGTTTGACACTGGACAGTATTCCTTGAAGCCGGGAGCACGCGAGAAACTGGCGAAAGTTGCCGGCATTCTGCTTGCCTATCCTGGACTCAACATTGAAGTCGGCGGTTACACGGATAACGTCGGCGGCGATGACATGAATCAAAAGCTGTCTGAGAATCGCGCCGGCGCGGTGCGCGACTATCTCGTGCAAGAAGGCGTAACCACGAATTCGGTCAGCGCGAGAGGTTTCGGCAACACTTTGCCGGTAGCCTCGAACGACAGCTCGGCCGGCCGCCAGCAGAACCGGAGAGTTGAGCTTCTCGTATCCGGCGACGCCATCGGCAACCCGGCCAACGTGACCACAGGAAGCTTGCAGTAAGGCAAGCATAAGTAACGATCGACCAATGGAGGCAGCACCCATGAAACTAGCAGGAATTATCGGCACAGCACTGTTGTCTTTGATCCTTGCAGCTCCCGTGTACGCACAGGAGCAGCACGATCAGGAAGAACAGAAGGACCAGAAAGAACAGACAGCAAAACCCGCGCAGGACGAGAAAAAGGCGGAAACAGAGAAGTCCGCAAAACAAGATGAGAAGAGCGCGCAGCAGGAGAAGAGCGCCAGGTCCGAAGAGAAAAGCGGGCAGCCAGAGAACAGCAAGCAGGAAGAGAAGAATGCGCAGGAGCAACATGCACAGTCGGCGAAGAATGCCGGCGGCAACGGGGGTGGACGCATTCCCGCCGATCGTTACAAGGCCAACTTTGGACGCGAACACACGTTTCGAGTTACCCAAGGCGATTTCAATAATCACCGCTTCCAATATGGCGGCTACTGGTTCGGATTCGCCGCCCCGTGGCCGAGCAACTGGCTCTACACGCAAGATGTTTTCGTAGTCGACATCGGCGGCGTGTATTACCTTTGCAACCCGACGTATCCCGGCGTCAACGTGGCACTCAACATCACACTCTAGTGCCGTGGAGCAAGCAGCTTAAACGAAGTCGGCGCGGGTCCCGATTCTTTCTGGACTCGCGCCGATTGAATCGTAGGAAAGAAGGAGCACAACATGCTTGGAACTGTATTGATCGTGATTTTGGTGTTAGCACTTTTCGGTGCATTGCCACGGTGGTCGCACAGCCGGGACTGGGGTTATGCCCCAACCGGTGGTGTGGGGTTAGTTCTTTTCATCGTGGTCATTCTCCTGGTTCTCGGTCGCATTTGAACCATGCACCAGCCGTCAGTATCGACAGGTGCCACAGTTCAAGGGTGGCGCCTGCTTTCTGTCCGTGCGGTGGCATCTTTTCTCATCGTGCTGATGTGCAGCGGCGGGTCGTCGGCATACTCAGTTTTGACCCACGAGGAAATCGTCGATCTGCTATGGGCCGATGAAATTCGGCCATTGCTGCTCAAGAAATATCCGGGATTGTCCGAAGATCAGATCAAAGAGGCACACGCTTATGCCTACGGCGGCGCAGTCATCCAGGATCTGGGCTACTATCCATTCGGCAGTAAAGAATTCAGCAATCTGGTGCATTACGTTCGCAGCGGAGACTTCGTTCGCGAACTACTAGTCGAGAGCCAGGACGTGAACGAGTATGCCTTCGCGCTGGGCGCGCTGGCACACTATGCGTCCGATATTGCTGGACATCCCGCGGTGAACCAATCGGTTGCGATCGAGTATCCAAAGTTACGAGCGAAGTTTGGCAAGTCGGTCAAGTATGCGCAAGACAAAACAGCGCATTTGAAAACCGAGTTCGGCTTCGACATGGTACAGGTAGCGAAGAATCGTTATGCCTCGCAGCAATACCACGATTTCATCGGGTTTCAAGTGTCCAAGCCCCTACTGGAACGGGTTTTCCCAGTCGTCTATGGCGTGGAACTGAACGAGGTGCTCACCCGCGAGGATCTTGCGATCGGTTCGTATCGCTACTCGATTAGCCACCTGATTCCAGAGATGACCCAGGTGGCGCTGCAGACCCATAAGAAAGACATGATGCGCGAGCAGCCCGACTTCGCCAAACAAAAATTTCTGTATCGCCTTTCCCGCTCCGCATATGAAAAGGATTGGGGAAAAGACTACGTGAAGCCCGGACTCGGCACCCGGGTGTTGTCGACTCTTTTGCGATACATACCGAAAATCGGCCCGTTCAAGGCGATGGCCTTCAAGAATCCGACTCCGCAGACTGAGGATCTGTATTTCAAGAGCATCAATACAAGTGTCGATCAATACCGCGCTTTTCTCGAACAGGTGCGCACCGATTCCCTCGTGCTGCCCAATTGTGACCTCGATAGCGGGAGTTTGACCAAGGCTGCGGAATACTCTCTGACCGACGACACCTATGCAAAGTTACTGTCCCAGTTGTCCGCCAAGAAATTCGATTCGGCGACGCCCAAACTGCGGACCAACATCTTGGACTTTTATTCCGATCTCTCTCTTCCAATCGAGACAAAGAAAGATCCGACCGGCTGGCAGAACGTCCTGACATCGCTGGACCAACTAAGGCTGGCCACTCCGATCTCGGTTGCAGCAGCCGCTCCTGCATATTGATCCGCGGCCAAATCACGATCAGTTCCCGACCTTCAGCAAACGACGCGGTGCTTCTCATCGACGAATCTGAACTATGCGGGCGGTCGGCAATCGTCGCGGTGACAGCAACACTAAAAGAAGCCAAAGCGCTTTCATGTCGCGGGCAGCCGCCTCGGGCCACCCAGTAGGAATAATGAGTGGACCGCGGTACTCGCGCATCCGAGCACGAAACTCACACGCTGGGATTTAATCCTTGGCATTCGATAGGGGTCGTCGGCAACCTTCGCCCCGGGCAACTCAACCTTGAGCCGAGCCTTTGGAACGGCGCGTAAACTTTCGGACTCGAAGGGACCCGGTCTCACGCTCTAGATACTGGGATTTGCTGATGACACCTACGTCGCTTGACTCTGTCCGCTGTTTTCACTTGAACCGCTACAATTTCAGGAGAAAAGGCGTTGTCGCTAGCTTCTTTTCACCCAAAATTAACATCCACATCAACTTCCCGTAACCTGTGCACATTAAGGTGGCTGCTGACGTGCCACCGTTTGAGATCTTTTGAAGTTCTTGCCAGTATTTACGCAGCACAAGATCGGGTCGATGAAGCTGCTCATGAGAATTCTGGTTATCGAAGATGAAGCCAAAACCGCCAAGTTCCTGAAGAAGGGACTTGGAGAGGCAGGTTTCGTCGTCGATGTCGCCGGAGATGGCCTGGACGGGTTACACCTGGCGCTGGAATTGGAGTTCGATCTAGTCATTCTCGACGTGATGCTTCCAGGGCTGAATGGCTGGCAGGTTCTCACTCGCTTGCGCCAGGAAGGCTGTCGCGCGCTGGTGCTTTTTCTGACCGCTCGCGATGCCGTACACGAGCGGGTGCGAGGGTTCGAACTGGGCGCGGACGACTATCTGGTAAAACCGTTCGCTTTTTCTGAATTGCTGGCACGCGTGCGGTCTCTGCTGCGCCGCGGGCCTGCGCGCGCGCAAGAGAAGGTTCGCTTAGCCGACCTTGAAATCGACTTGTTGCGTCAGCGTGCCACGCGCGGCGGTCAGCGGTTGGATCTGACGTCCAAAGAGTTTCTTCTTTTGTCCCTGCTGGCGCGGCGCTCGGGCGAAGTGCTATCGCGAACCCTGATCGCCGAAGCGGTCTGGGACATGAACTTCGACAGCGACACCAATGTCGTAGACGTCAATGTGCGAAGGCTGCGCAGCAAGGTGGACGATCCTTTCTCGATGAAATTGATCCACACCGTTCGGGGCGCCGGCTATGTTCTGGAATCCGACCAGTAGCCTCGCGAAAATCTCACGCTTGTGGGGAACGTTGGCCTTCCGGTTAACGGCCGGCTACGCACTTGCAGGCTTGTTTCTGGTGTTCTTGGCTACAGCCAGTCTTTATTTCGTTCTGGTGAGCGAGCTCGAGAAAAGCACTGATTTATTCCTTGCGGACAAGGTGCACGTGCTACGCACAATGTTGCGGGACAGGCCCGACGACTGGGACGCACTGCGGGAGGAAGTTGAGCTGGAATCCGCCGCACGGCAATACGAGCAATTCTATATTCGCCTGCTGGATGAACGAAACACCGCGTTGTTGATGACGCCGGGCATGGCCGATCAATTGGACCTGGCGCAATTAACCGGTGAAACCCAAAGCCGCCCTGATCACACCATTCGGATGAAGGGCAGGGATGGCCGAGCATTTCGCGTGACCAGCGTGTCGGGACCGGTCGGTTCGGTTGCAAGTCACACTGACACGCTTCAGATTGCGGTTGATGTCTCCCAAAAAGAGGAGTTGCTGGCCAGATATCGGTTTTGGTTCTGGGCCATTCTGCTGGCGACCTTCGTCATTTTTCCATTGGTCGGGTATCAGATCGCGCGGCAGGGCATTCGGCCGGTAGAGGAAATGGCGACGACCGCGCGCCACATCAGTTCGACGAACTTGCGGGAGCGCATTCTCGCGGAAGGATATCCCTTCGAGCTGGCAGCCCTGGCCAGCACCTTTAACCAAATGCTGGACCGTCTGGAGGAGTCCTTCAAACGCATTTCAAGATTCTCGGCGGACATTGCGCACGACCTGCGCACGCCCGTGAACAACATTCGCGGCGAAGCAGAAGTTGCCTTGGCCCGCTCCCGGAGCGCCGATGAATATCGCGATGTGATCGAGTCTTGCCTGGAAGAATCGGTGCGACTATCGGATCTCATTGGCGACCTCCTATTTCTGGCACGGGCGGAAAGCCCGTTGACCCATTTGCGCCGCGAGCGACTGGATGTCGGTGAGTTGCTAAGCGGAGTGCGGGAATATTACGAAGCCTCCGCAGCGGACGGCGGAGTCTCGCTCACCACCAAGGTCGTCGACGAACCGGTTATTGCCGAAGTGGATCGCACGCTCCTGCAGACGGCAGTTGGCAACCTGGTCTCGAATGCTTTGGCACACACGCCACCGGGCGGAGCAGTTGTGTTGGGGACGGGCGTTGATTTTTCGAACACTGATTTTCCGAACAAGGATTTTCCGAACAAGGATGTTTCCACGATTCGCATCGAAGTCTCCGATACAGGAGTGGGCATTCCAGCTGAGGCACTGCCGAGGGTTTTTGATCGCTTCTTCCGGGTCGACCCGTCGCGCTCCCAGGGCTCGGGGGGAACTGGCCTGGGACTGGCGATCGTGCAGAGCATTGTGTTGCTTCACGGCGGAAATGTGGAGATTGCGAGCGAACCGGGACAAGGCACCCGGGTCACGCTCCACGTGCCAGCCTCCTGCGCAAAAGACAAGAATGTAATCTCCGCGTAATGCCGGGGCGCCGATCTTGTGGCGGCGCTGAAGGCTGGGCCACCTGCCGGGGAACGCTTTGCCCCACATTCTGCGTGGAAATCTAAGGTTCAGCCTTCTTCACAAGCTAACCAGTGGAACAGCAGCGTAGCGGTTATCGCTCCACCAACCTGTGCAAGAATAAAGTCCGGTACATCGACAGGCCGAATTCCCGAAAAGGTGTCAGTGATTGACCGTGCAACTGTGACGGCAGGGTTTGCGAAAGAGGTGGACGCGGTGAACCAGTATGCGGCAGTGATGTAGCTTGCGACTGCAACAGGCACGGCCAGTGCAGAAGTTGCCTTCCGGCAACCCCAGATCACGCACAGCAAGCCAAACGCGGCCACAAACTCGCTCACCAGCTGCGCAAGTCCTGACCTTTGATGATGCGAGAGAGAATACAGTTCTTTTCCGAACATGACGTGCGCCAGCAGCGTGCCCATGACCGCACCGACGAATTGAGACCCCACGTAGAGAGGCGCTTCCGACCACGGCGTCAGTTTGCGCGTCGCCATGGCTAACGTCACGACTGGGTTGAGGTGAGCGCCAGAGATTGGTCCGAACGTTAAAATCAGTGCAACTAACGCAGCACCAGTTGCGATGGTGTTCGCTAGCAGCGCGATTGCTACATTTCCAGCCGAGAGAGTTTCGCCCATGATGCCGGAGCCCACCACGGCAGCCACAAGCAGCCCCGTTCCGAGCATCTCTGCTACCACCCTCTTGGACAGCGATGGTTGGTTCACGAGGTTGCCGCGATGCGTGGAGTCACCAGTTCGCGCCGGATTTGGTTCGCAATCTCATCTCGCACTCGGCGAAACACCGCCAGCTTCTCGTCATGCGAACCTGTCGCTTCTGCTGGGTCGTCGAACGACCAATGCAAGAACTTGAAAGTTCGTGGAAATATCGGGCACCGCTCTTTTGCGTTGTCGCAAACAGTAATGACGTAGGGTATCGCTTGACCAAGAAACTCCCGAACATCCTTGGACTTCTGCTGCGAAATGTCGATGCCGATTTCGTGCATGGCTTCGACCGCCAGTAGGTTTAGACCTTTCGGTTCGATTCCCGCGCTCAGTGGCTCAAACTCATCCCCGGCAACGTGGCGTAGATAGCCCTCGGCCATTTGGCTTCTTGCAGAGTTGCCCGTGCAGAGGAATAGAACTCTTGCCTTAGACATTGGAATGCTCCGATGGTGGGCGGCATCCGGACGCGCAGCACGCCGAACTTTGCTCGGTCTGCGTTTCCGGCAGGTTGTCTTTCAGAACCACGAAGGCTTCCCATTCGTTGCCGTCAGGATCGCGGACCCACGTTTTGTCTTGTGTCGCAAAACAACAATCGGTCTGCATTTCGTCTCTGGTGAATAGACCTGCGTCAGCCCACCTTTGACGCACCGCAAGTACGTCGGCAGTTGACGAGAGTTGAATGCCCATGTGAGACAGTGCCCCGGCATCCGAGAAGGGCACTTCATTTAGCGTGAAGTTCAGCGGTGGGTTCTGCACGTCGAACTTCGCGTATCCCGTTCGCACTTTGCTGGGCTCAATTGCGAACAGCTTGCGATAAAAGGCGATGCTGCTTTCAACATTGCGGACGTTGATGGCGAGATGAGCTTTCAAGGCGGTTACCATTTTTGTCGTCATTGTGGTGCCTCCGAGGAATGAACATCATATTCGCATTTGCGAATGCGTTTACGATACAGGACTGACAACACATTCGTCAAGCCACATGTGTTGTGCTAGACTCCTGGCATGAAACAGAAGTTTCCTCTTGAGCGGCTTTTCCGTGCGCTGGCGGACCCCACTCGTCTCCGGCTCATCAACTTGGTAGCAAAGCAGGAAGTCTGTGTCTGTTACTTCGTCGAAGTTATCGGCGTCCCACAGCCGAAGATTTCACGGCATTTGGCGTATCTAAGACGGGCGGGCATCGTGGCAGCCAGACGGGAAGGTAAGTGGATGCACTACAAGCTCGTCATGCCATCCGATCTACACGCGGCTGCCATACTCAGCGCGACTGTGGACGCACTTCGGGAAAACAAGGAACTCCAGCGGGATTTTCAGCGGCTGAACAAAGCTTGTTGCGGACCGAATAGTCTCGTTCAAGTTCTGGGTGCGCCTCTCCCATTGGCGTCGGCGTGAGGCGCACTGGAACTCTCATGCCGGGATGTCCGACGCGCGACATTGACCATAATCGTGGACCTTCGATCGTGAGATTCAAGGTCCACCGATTGGCAATGATTGGCGGGGACCTTGAGGCATGAACAAAAAACCCTCCCCCGGTCATCGGGGGGAGGGTCGTTTTAGTCGGAACGGGTTTTAGTCGTCCCCGTCGGCGTCGCCGGCAGGTGCCGGGTTGTTGAAGTCGCTCGGTGGGCGAACCGTGGTCTCGCCGGGATAGGGCCGCTTAAACCCGGTGGCCTCGTACCAGTTCAGATGGTTGACGGTGTCGGGGTCTTCGGAGTCCGGCTTGGTCAGCTTGCCGGCGAAGATCTCCTCCTTCTTCTGGCGCCAAGCCGCCCTCAGGGCCTTGATCTTAACGCTGTCCTTGGTGTTGCTTCCGTCCGCTCCAACGCCCTGGTTCAGCGGGACCTGGTTCGGCACGTGCGTCCACGGCTTGAAGTTGTTTGCAGGCGGATTGTTGGTGAAAGCTGTCCTCATGGGCGTCGCAATGAGGTCATACTGGTTCATGGGCGTCAGACCGAGGATTTGCTCCATCGTCCGAGTCATGTTGACCTGCGTGTAGTAGGTGTGTTGGGTGGGGCCGAACTGTACGGCGTATGGGCTGACTATGTAGCCCGGGCTGCGATGACCGTCAATGTGGTCAACGCCGTTCTGCGCATCATCTTCCTCGATGAAAATCGCCGACGTGGACCAGACTGGGCTATGGCTGATGGTGTCAATAATGCGTCCAACCGCCAAGTCATTATCGGCTTCTTCGGCGTCCACGGTCGGCGGCCCGCCGGTGTGGTCGCACATTATCCACAGCATGCTCAAAGCGGGAACTGTACCGCCCGTGACGTCGTTATTGAAGTCCTGCACCCACAGAGCGTAGCGGAACTGGTCGGGGATGCCCAGATCGAACTGCGGGAAGTTCTTGATGAGATGGTTGTACACGGCTGGGAGAGAGGACTCTGCCTGAACCGTGTTCTGATAATACAGCGTCGTCTCTTTCCCCTTCAGGAAGCGCTGCGCATCTTGGAAGAACTCGGTCCAGCTCGGCTCGGTGGTCGACCCGTCCGGCTGTTTGAAGGTATCGTTCTCGACGTACTCGCCATAGAGCTTCAGCGGCAAACCGGCCGCCGTCGCTTCCGAGAACACAAAGCCCTTGTTCTGATAGGCGAGTGCATCGCCGGCGTTCCCGCCAGGATAGCTGCGAACCCAGTCCGGTGACTGGATATCGTCGGCGTAGGGTGCCATGCCCTCCTGGATCCATTGGTGACCGTCAGCCGACTGCCGGCTCGGGTCGTAGAAATTGTCGAAGAGAGGGAAGCGTTTCACCAGCTTGTGCACGTTCGGCGTGTCGAGGAAATTCGGCGGGCTGAAGCCGAACACTGCCAACCTGGGATCGCCATTGCCGGCCGCCACGTCGCCCAGGATCTGATCATAGGTGCGGTTTTCACGGATGATCAGGAACACGTGCTTGATCAGCGACGGATCGCCGATCTTGGCCGGGATTGCGACCGGCTTCGCCTTCGGGTTGCCACCGCTGGCAGACGCGATATTTCGCGACAGATCCCAGTGGTTGTTGTAGATAACTTGCTGCGTCATCCCCTGCAAGGTCCCGCTAAGCGGAACGGGGACGATGCTGACGGTGCCGTTATCCTGGTGAGTATTGTAGTCGCAGACGCCGTAGTCGCATTCGTACGAAAGACGCGTGCCGATGCCCTTGTCATTGGCAACGATGAGCGTGTTATCGTTCTTGTCCAACACCACCGAGCTTGGCGCATAGGCTACCGGGATCATGCCGAGGACCGGATTCGGCACGCCCTTGGTGAGGGTGACCACCGCGATCGCGTTGGCGTTATACAGCGCGACGTAAGCAAGGCCATTCACGGCGTCGACGGCAATCGAGTTCGGCGCAGCGCCGTAGGCCGGACCTTGGCCGGGCACTCCGATCGGCAGCGCAAGGTTGATAGTCCACGCTACCACGTTGGTAGTTGTGTCGATTACCGTGATGGTGTCGCTATAAGTGTTGGCAACCAACAGGTACTGTCCGTAGAACGCCATCCCGGTCGGGTGCAGCCCCGTCGAGATGTTAGACGTGACCGTCATCGAGGGCAGGTCAACCACAGAAACGGTACCGGTAATCGCGGCGCCAACCACCGGGTCGGCGACGATTTCAGTGCCGGCGGACCAGATCTGGAAGTCCGCTTGCGTAGCGGCCCGGCCACCCTCGTTGCTGATGTAGGCGGTCGTGCCCTTGCTGTCGATCAAGATGCTGTGCGGCGCGTTGCCGACGCGGATCTGCGTACCCTGCTGGTTCGTGCTCAGGTCGATCTGGGCGAGCGTATCGTTCTGGTTCAGCAGGGCGTACGCGCTCTTCCCATCCGTTGAGAGCGCGAGGCCGCCGGGATAAGCGGTGCTCGGACTATAGAACGTGCCGCAGGGTACGGCATATGCGCCCGGAGGGCTGTTCGGAAAGCAGGTGATGAAGGAATTGTTCGGCGGCACGCTGATCTGTGCGTTGTCTTCCAACAACCCCTCGGCAGTCACGTTGGTGATGGTGACATTGCTACTGTCCTGGCTGAATACCAGGTGCTTGCCGTCCGCCGAATAGGCTATGCCACTATAGCTGCCGCTCGAATCCTGTCCGAACGTGGCGTAGTTCTGCAGGACATTGCCGGTGTTGGTGTCGAATATTTCGACGGCCTGCGTCGCGCCCAGGGTGAGGACGGCCGCAGTGTGAGTGCGGACATTGGGGTTCAGCGCGATCGCCTTCGCGCGCACCCGGATGCCGAGGTCGACTTGCGTGCCAGCTGGCGTGATAACTGCGCCATCGCTGACAACCCACGAGCCGTTCGCCTGCGGGCCGGTGAAATAGGTCGGGTAATACTGGGACTGAGCAGCGGCGAGCCCCGGAAGGCTAAGCCCCGCCGCCAGCAGGCCAGCGAGCGGACGCAAGTTTTTCCGAGACTTCTTTCGAGACTTATTTCGAATCTTATTTGAAGACATAACCCATTCTCCTCATTCGATTTTTGTCATGCAACGTTAATGGAAGCGATTTCGTGGCGGTTTAGTAGGAGGGACTTCGTGGCGGTGCTCATCTTGTTCGTCAATCTCCAACAGGGCTTGGCGCAAGCACTCGGTGCACCAAGGCGACCAGTGTAGTTTTGAGAAAGAGACACCAGCATTACGCTGAAATTACATTTTTGTAATCTTGGTCTCCAAAGTGAACATCGGGGCGGAAATACGACTGGCGATAGTTTTACCACCGCTGATTTTTACAGGCGCGCCGTGACGGCTCTGTGACGATCTGGTGAATTTTCCGTTAAATGGGTTGAACTTTTTCTCGCGGGACAGATAATGAAACATCTTCGGAGGAAGATTTATGTCCAGCGCTCCTCAGCCCCGTAAGACATTCAAGATTTCCGATTCCCTTAACCGGCAACTCAATACGTATGCGCTGGCGGCAAGCGCAGCCGGAGTGAGTGTGCTGGCGCTGGCCAGGGCCTCCGAGGCGAAAGTCATTTATACGGAGACGCATCAAGTGACGCTCTCACGCGTTCCCCTATACATTGATCTCAACCACGACGGCATCAAGGATTTTGTCCTGCGCACGAAGTATTACTGGGGCTCGTACTTCGAGGTAGGGCTCTCGGCATCCGGATACCGCAACATGAACAACGCGGTCGCCGGCAAACGTTTTAGTGACGGCAGCTATTTTTTTTCCGCGGCCTACGCTTTGCCCGCAGGCGCCCGAATCGGACCAGAACGCAAATTCCCCGTTCATCACCCATTTATGGCCGTGGAGCTTTTCAGCCGTGTCCACACCAGCAAGTATTCCGTCGCAGGCCCGTGGGCCGGCAAAGGTACGGGTGTCAGGAATCGATATCTGGGATTAAAGTTCGTCATTCACGGCAAAGTTCACTACGGCTGGGCCAGAGTCAGCGTCACGCTTGGGCACCACCGGCAATACGACGATGTGAGCGGCACCCTGACTGGCTACGCTTACGAGACCGTCCCCAACAAGCCAATCATCGCAGGCCAGACCACTGGCCCGGATGTGATTACGGTGCAGCCCGAAACGTTAGGCAGCTTGGCGCGCGGAAGCAAATAGCCTCTCATCTCAACGGTTGCAAAATCTCTATATAGCTGACCAGCGTCAAAACGTGTAATCGTCTGGTGGCGTCGGTTGACCCGAGCCACGGTGGCTGGCCCACCCTTGCGGACGTAAAGATGGGTCAGCCCGTGCGTCCGTCTGTCCCCACATTTTTTATTTCACTCATTGAGCGTCGGTAGTACAGTTTGTTCCGTGAGAACGGCGTCAGCTTCGATCCTACTAACCGTCATTGCGGTTTCGGTTGCTGTGGCTCGATTGAAACAGAACGAAGCTGTTCCCACTGAACACGATCAGCCCAGATTGGCGTTTTGTGGAGCCAAGGCAAAGGCTTCCGGTCATCGGCCCTAACCGTGAGCACCAGAAGATGCCGTCCATCGAGGGCGATGTTCTCAATATTGAATGGAGGACCCTTATGAAACATTTCACATTCTTCTTGGTTGCAGTTGCAGCAGTGGCCGGCCTTGTCGCCCTCATTGCCCCAGCACCAGGACACGCGAATGGGCAATCCGCCCCGCCCTTCGTTACCGAAATTCCTCAGGGGTACCGCGACTGGAAGTGGATCTCCTCGGCCCATGAAGCAGGCAAGCTCAACAGTTTAGGCGCCGTCTTGGGCAACGATGTAGCGTTCAATGCCTTCCGCGAGGGCAAGCTTCCGTACCCGGACGGCACGATCATTGCCGCTTTGCATTACCAGAACGTCCCATCGGCAGAAAACAACAAAGTCTTTGGCCAAGCCCAATCCTTCGTTCCCGGCGCGCCCACGAACGTTCAGTTTATGGTCAAGGACTCGACCAAGTACGCTGCAACCGGCGGCTGGGGCTTCGGTCACTTCCAAGACGGCAAACCTGCCGACGCGGCTTTCATGAAACCCTGCTTCCCCTGTCACGAGAAGGCCAAAGCGACCGACCTTGTCTTTACTCACTATGCACCTTGAAGGAATATGGGGACAGACGGGACGTTCGCCAGTTTTTCTTTCGGCTCAGCGGCGTGAAGAAGCCGGGGTACGTCACGTCTGTCCCCGGGTTTGTCTCTGATTCGATTTACTTCCGGTTAGCCGACGAGTCGAGACTTGGAGAGCGCCTGATGCAGTTCACCTTTTGGGATATGCCGTGAAAATGTAATCCTTCGACTTCTCCAGCTCGTGGCATGCGGCGCCGCACTTGGCGTCGTTATTCACCGGAGGCTTGCTGGCCTTCGTGGCCGGGGCGAACGTTCCGGATGCGGCGTCATAGTCGAACATGGCATATCCCCACCCGTGCGTGTCCGAGAATCTCTTGCTGTCCTTCACGATGAACTCGACCTGCGCCAGGTCGCCAGGCACCGTGTCCGGAGTGCTCACGGAAAAAGGAAGATCTGTCAACTTTTTCGGTCTCCACTCAATCTTCACAATCTTGGAGCCGTCGGGGAAAGGCTTGCCATTGCCCGGAATGCCCGCCTGGTAGGCTTCGATCATCACCGGATTGGCGACGATCGCCCGGATCACGTTTGCGGCTTCGGTGAGGCTGGGGCCGACTACCTGCCATTGTTCGTACCCCCTGACCTCAGAGAACGCGAGCCCGCCCGGTATCTGCAGCGTGTACTTGTCCTGCTTGTCTTTGTTCTGCGCAGAACTGGACCCGCCGCCTACTACGGCGATCACCAGCGCGACGATCACCGCCAGCTCGGATAGAGTTGTCTTCATGGCTCGTTCCTCCGCAGATGGTTGGAAGTTTTGGAGTCGCTCCGATTCAGGGCACGAATCATAAGTCACTGCAAACCCTGTGGTCAAGGTTAGCATCATCGTCCGGTGGCCCAGGTTCGCGAGCGGGTTGTGCGAGCTAACCTGGGGCGAGCTAACCTGGGAACAGAAACACCCTCGCAGTTCCGCCTTGGGCCGCTGTCTCGCGATCTCCAGCCGTCCATTCCGACTCGATCTCGACCACTCCGACTTCCCGCAGCGCATAATGACGGAAGCTGCTCCACTTCCAGTCTCCCGGCTGTTTCACCAGCCCACGCTTCACAGGATTCCGGTGCAGATAGCGCAATTTTTTCGTAAACTCTCGCTCATCCCTGACGTTCCGATCGTAGTATCGCTTCTGCCAGAATACGCCGGAGTGTGAATCGCCCAGCCAAGGCACACGTTTCGCAAACGACAATTTCAGCAAGTGGATCGCATCCGCCAGCATTCCCTGCTCGGGCTCGTTAAGCAAGAGGTGAACATGTTCCGGCATGACAACGTATCCGTAGACGCACATGGCGAAGCGGCAGCGCATACTCTCCAGGCACTGAACAAATAGATCGCAGACATCAGGAAGATCGAAGTAAGCTCGCCGATGATAGCAAGTGAAAGTTACAAAATGGGATTGTCCGGACTGCTGGAAACGCCGCAGACCTGTAGGCATTAGAAGATTTAACGCGCTCAGGCCCGCGAAATGCAGTGACGTCTGAACATACCCCAGAGCCTGCCCTGAGCGAAGCCGAAGGGGCCGGTGGCCCAGGTTCGCGAGCGGGTTGTGCGAGCTAACCTGGGTTTCGCCATATTCCGAAGGAGACAGCCCCAGATGTCATAGCTACAGATCGTCTCGCGCCATCGGGCCCACACAATTCGCCGGTGGCCGGTGGCCCAGGTTCGCGAGCGGGTTGTGCGAGCTAACCTGGGTTTTCGCCATATTCCGAAGGAGACAGCCCCAGATGTCATAGCTACAGATCGTGTCGCGCCATCGGACCCACAGAGTTCGCTCACCTTACGTTTCCCACTTCGGGAACCGCCTTCAGGGCCCATCCACTTTCCCCTTGATCTCATTCCCTCGACATTGATATTATATAACAACACAGGTTACCTTAAAGATAACCGCGTTCTTTGACAACCTGACAAGATCGCAGCTGTTGGCCATCCCCAATTGCGGAGTCCGGCCAACCAGACGAAGGCGAAAACCTTCGTCCGGCGCTATGCTGTCGTCCGGAGAGCGTAGACGCAACCGGGCCCGACAGACGCGCTAACCCCAATGTTTAGAATATTTTGCCTGTAACTACCTTAAGAACCATAGATCTAGGAGGCGGAATTTTCCCCGGTCCTTTGTTTTCTAGATTATGGGCGGAATTGAGTGATTTTCTTGAGAGAAATTCTGCACCAGAATAGGTGCAGTTTTCGAAATCAGTCATCGACCAGCGAGCGCAAGGGACCCAGCCAAGGTTCGTAGCGTCGCCAGCGCTCGACGGACGTGCGATAGATCGGCTGCCGGGTTTGCCACTTGCTCGGAGTCTTCACCGCCCGCGGATTCGATTCGGGGTGCAGACACGAGTCGTGCCACGCCAGGCCGCAGGCCGCAATGATCCGCCGGATGACTGCTTCGGGCGCGCTGGTCAGGACCTCGTAATCGACTTCGATGAAGCGATCCGCCGGCAACACGTTTCGCCAATGGTCGATGAGCCGCTGGTAGCTGCGAAAATACGCGACCAGCTCGGCGCCTCCGGTCGGAAACGCCAGGATCGGATGGAAGTGAGTTTGATGGATCGACAGCGCCGTGTCGATTGCAGCGCGGCGACAATGGATGATGATTGCGCGCGGGAATGCCACGTGGATCAGCCCGGCCCAGAGGAAGTTGAACGGCATCTTGTCGGTCACTCGCGCCGCCGTCGGCGCAATCGCGCGCAGCACGCCGAGATACTCTGCCGCCGCTTTGGCCAAGAATTCCGGCGTCTCGTTCCCATCAGCGACGGAGCGATGCCACGCCGCTCCGCACTCGTTCCAATAATTTAACTCGCCGCCAGCCCCGACCTCGGGATGCATGGAGACGATCTGTTCGACCAGAGTTGTGCCGGACCGTGGCATGCCAATGATCAGGACCGGCGTCGCATCAGAGCTGCCGAATTCGTGTGCCCGCGCGATGAATTCGGTTGTGCAGCGGGCAATCAGCCGGTCGATCTCGATGGAGAACGCGGCCGAGTCGAACGACGCAGCGCCCCTCCTCACAGCGTCTGCGGCGTCGAAATGCTGCATGGCCAAAGCGTAGTCGCCAAGGTCCTCCGCCGCCTTGCCAATCGCGAGATGAAGCCGCTGGCGTTGCCCCAATTCCAGTTCCGGTATGGCCAAGGCGGCTTGCATCCCTTGAAGCAGACCGTCGTCAGCGCTCGTGACCGGGCGGCACCGGACCAGATCGTAGTAGCTTCCCGCCAGCAGCGGCGCGATCGCGACCGTCCGTTCGAAGCACGCGCGGGCTTCTTCGAAGCGGCCGAGCTCAGAGAGCACGCTGCCCAGCAAATCGTACGCCATGGCGTTCCTCGGATCCGCTACCAACATTTCTCGCAATACCTCTTCAGCTTCCTGATTGCGATCCTCGATCACCAGCGCCCGCGCCTTACCCAGGCGGCCGAAGCTGGATCTACCACCGGTCGCCGCCGCACGCCGGAAACAGCCGATCGCCTCGCCGAGATGTCCCACTGTGTAGACCAGGGCGCCGGCGCGGAACCACGCCTCGGTCAGGGATGGGAGCAGCTGCGTGGCTCGGTCGTACGCAGCGAGCGCCCCGCCGATGTTGCCCATCTTCTCCAAGGCGATTCCCAAGCGGAAATACGCATCGGCGTAGCGCGGGTTGCTGGCGACGGCCTGCTGCAATGCCGCAATGGCATCCGGTACGCGGCCCACCTCGAGGCAGGCGAGGCCGAGATCGTGCTGGATGATGGGATTAGACGGCTGCAGCAGCGCTGCATCGCGCAACGGCGTGATCGCATCAGCTGGTCGCCCGGCCCTGAGAAACTGAGTGGCTAACGCAAGCAGCGGCGCCACCTGCTGCGACGCGGCTGGGTTTGGAGACTGGGACATGGCGCGAATCTAGTGTAGCGTGGCCATCGGAATCGTCAGCGCAATTGTCATACAGAAATGACACCCCGCGCAGTCATTCACGCGGGAGACTTGAGTGGAAAATATGTTCCTGTTCCTAAAATTCCCAACAGCCCAGCACCATTCGTGTAATGCCGCAGTATTATCTCACGATCGAAGTCCAGTGAACCTTGCTTGGCTTGCTGCCTGACGAACTCTTCCCACAGAGCTCAGCTCAGAGCTACTTCAGAAATTTCCCATGCCAGATAGTTCTCAGGGACATCGCTGCGGAAATCGTCGAAGTCATCGAACTCGGGGCGTCACAAATTGGGTAGGACTAACGGAGAATCTCAATCAAGAGGACCCACGCACTGCTGATGGACGCCACGAAAGAAAAGACGCAACCGGGGATCAGCCAATACATTCCGTTGGGATGGCTAAGAATCAGCGCGATTCCGGCAATGCAGAACGAAAGCGTGGCACCTTGGGACAACATGAATCGAGAGACCAGCCACCGCCAGGGATGTTTTCTACGCAGTTCACCAACCGCAAGAATCACGGTCATGAGCCACAGCAAACCACCGACTGCCAGGAACTCAATCCCCAGTGATCTTTCTGATTGGTACGGCGCCAAGCCAAAAGTGCAAACGAAAAGGACGCCCATCAACAGAGCAAGAGCTTCTGCGGCCCGACCGGGAACGCCTGGGTATTCGAGGATTTTGCTCAGATTGATCGAGACGGCCACGAAAATCAGGCCGGCAAGCGTGGCGGCTGCGCCAGTCTCCGCACTAAGAAAGTTGGACCAGCCAGCGGTCACGTTCAAGTTGGGTAGAGCTCCTTCTTATATCGGGCATGGCGCCGCCGGATTCTGCTGCCTCGATTGCGCCCACCAAATTGCCCGGCCTTCTGCGCGAAGGCCGGGCCCTGGTCAGTTAAGCTGCCACTTTGTTGGCCTGCTTGAAGAACGCCAGCAGATCCTCGTTGATCACGTCCTTGTGAGTGGTGCACATGCCGTGGGGATAACCCGGATAGACTTTCAAGGTCGCTCCCTTGACGATCTTCGATGACAGGAGCCCGGCCGCGACGATCGGTACGATCTGATCGTCATCGCCGTGGAGAATGAGCGTTGGCACGTCGAACTTCTTGAGATCTTCGGTGAAGTCCGTTTCTGAAAACGCCTTGATGCACTGGTAGGCGCCGGGGTATCCGCACAGCATCCCCTGGAGCCAGAACGAGTCGCGTATGCCTTCCGAGATTTTCGCTCCCGGCCGATTGTAGCCATAGAACGGGAGGCTAAGATCCTTGAAGAACTGCGAGCGGTCCGCCTGGATGCCGGCGCGAAGGCCGTCGAATACTTCCATCGGCAGGCCAGCGGGATTGGCAGGTGTTTTCAGCATCAGCGGCGGCACGGCGCTGACGAGCACAGCCTTGGCGACGCGTTTCGTGCCGTGGCGGCCTATGTACCGCGCTACTTCACCCCCGCCCGTCGAGTGGCCGACGTGAATTGCGTTTTTCAGGTCGAGCTTTTCAACCAGGGTCGCTAGGTCGTCGGCGTAGGTGTCCATTTCATTGCCGCTCAATGGCTGACTTGATCGGCCATGACCACGCCGGTCGTGCGCAATGCAGCGGTAGCCGCGTTCGGCTAAGAAATACATCTGGTCCTCAAAGGCGTCGGCGTCGAGAGGCCACCCGTGGCTGAAAACGACGGGCTGCCCCTTACCCCAGTCGTTGTAATAAATCTGCGTGCCGTCTTTCGTAGTAATCGTGCTCATAAAATGCTCTCCTTAAATTGTGATTTTTCTCTGTTAGGGAACTGCATGAATAAACAGGACGTGTCCTGATCAAACCGTTCGCGCCAACTCGATGTGGAACTTCTTTACCGCGAGAACCGTGAGCCCGATAAAAACCAGCATCACGATGATCTGCGCGATCAGGAACGGCGGCTCTTTCTGCGTCGGAGCCAGCGCGTGGACGGCCGGAACCTTCATGAAGGTCTGCACGACCAACACAAAGACATTGAGATAGAGCGCAATTGCGGCGGTGACCACGTAGACCGAACGCCACGCGCCAGCGAGATGAAACACATAGCGCGCCAGAATCGCAACCGCCAGTATCACCAGCGAGATACTGCCAATCACTTGTGACGGCAGAAGGTGATCAGTTGGAAATCCGAAGCCGGTTGCGCTCGTCAACACGGTGGTGGTAAGAAAAAGCGCAGTCCATCCGTCGAGCCGTTTTCCCGTGAGGAATCCAAACATGACAACTAAGCCTGACCCGATTCCAACCAGACTGATTAACACATGCAGCAAGGTGTACGTCGCGGTCGACATGCCGAAAATCATGGTTAGTCTCCTTCGACAACGAAGATGTTACTTTTGTTCGGTTTGATACATTTATTTGGCGGTCGCGGGCAATTTGTGCGCCAACCAGCCGGGACAGGATAAACGAAATACAGAGGATATACGAGGAAGATGCCGCGACTCGGGCGATAGGTCCCTTAACCCGCTTCCAAAGCTTTGGTTCTGCGTGTTGCTATCCGGACGCGGTCAATGAATTGCACTTTCTGCAGCGTGTCTTTTTGCGCTCTAGCCGTCTCGATGGTTTCGCTGCGCAACCGCCGGATGCGGATTACGGCGCGGTCGATCACGCGAGCCAGTTCGGCGCCGTAATCAGGCGTGCGGTCTTCTCGTAAGCGCCGCTTCGCCTTGTCGGCAGAAAACCAGGTTGGGTTTCGATTGCGTTCTTGTGGGGGATCGAGCCGCGTGACTTCGCAGAGATGAGCTTGAATGGCGATCTCTTTTACAGCAGATCGCTCTCCCGATCGCGCCGAGCTTCGCGTCTTGCCACCTTTTCGACGAACGTACCGGGTAAACGAAGCTTCCTCCATCCGGCCATGAACTCCGGCTTCTTCGAAAGCCTCGAGGGCAGCCGCTTGGGCATGAGTCAACCCCGGTTCGGCGCTGCCCTTCGGGAAGGTCCAATGTGCGCTGCCGGTTCGGACCAGTAGGAATTCAATGCCACTGCCGCGGACACGATAACAAACTGCGGCCACCTGTTCGCATCCCCGCAACCTGCGGAGATGCGACAAGCGAAAGAATTTAACTGAAGGCTGATAAGTCCGAGACCGGTTCGTGGTCAAACGCGATTCTCCACTATTGGCGGCACCAGCACTCATAACTGCAGAGTGCATGATTCGCTCCGCGTCTGGCTAGAGCACACCTTGGTTCCGGGTGATTTTCGATGGCTTGCTGCAAGGGCTGAGATCGCGGGAATCCTTCTGCATACTTGCGATCCTCGAGGGTTGGCGACAGTATTTCCCCTTAGCCGCCAGGAGGACTTTTGGAAAACCTGTATTGTCTTCGCTGCAATCGGGAACTGGAAGCAGGACACAAGTCGGTTGCGGTATATATGTTCGCGCAGACCGTCGGCATAAAGCCACGCCAAAAATCGGCCGCCCAGCGGATCTGTTTCTGTCCGCAGTGCTCGGTCTCGTTGGCGATGGGACCTCCGCCGGAAGGTGCGCTCAACATTGCTGCATGGAATATGATCCGCGACCTGGTTGGATCAGACCCTGCGCTGAATGAGGCTGCTTGGGAAAACCTGCGGGGGATTGTTGGCTTGCTGCCGGCTACGGGGACCGATGGCGGGTCTCGTCGAGCGTCGTCTGGAGGGTATTTCGAGTTCTGAGGAAGTTGATCTCCCTGTCGAAGGAGTCCGAGGCTACGTGATCTTGGCTGAGGAGCGTTGGCGGTAGAGTGACGTGTCGACTTGTCGCGACATCGCGACGACATCCAGCGGGCAGTCGAGAAACTGCTGGATCGATTCCGCTGTACGAAGCGGCTCGTGCAATACGTCCTGATGTTCCACACGATGAACCGAAATGTTGGGCTTGTCTTTGAGCCAAGCGTTGACTTGGTTCAAGTGAGCTCCGAGCCCAACGATCAACGCTGCCGGAGGCAACGCCGCACCGGTCGTCCCTCGACGACGAATCATTTCTGTTTGAGAAGCGACCACTTCTGCGAGCGGGCGCTGCATAAAGATGATGCGATACTCGCGGATCGCGGGCAGCGCGAACAGAAGTTGCGAGATTACTTTCACTACTTTGCCTTCCGCTTCCGCAATACAATCCGGTTGCTGAGGCAGTAGCTTGATGCGTTCCCACTCGAAATAGCCGCGAAGATTGTCGGCGTCCGGTTGACGCTCGCCGTCCGTGAGGACCGGCATCCCTCCCGCGGCCAGCATCTGCATCATGAGCGAGGTGCCCGAGCGCGGCAGGCCGGAGACAACCGTGATCACGCTCGTGCTCTCGTCTTTCGTTGTTGCATGAGTTGCGCGTAGAGGCTGCGGTGCCGAATAGCCTTATCGAGATCTCCTCCAGGCTGGCCGTGTAGTGCGGCTAGCCAACGATGCGCGGCAACCAGCCCGGGGAGCATGCTCAAACAGGTCTCAAACGCCAGCATGGCACGCTGACGATGTCCCAAACGGGCGAGAGCCACTCCGAGATAGAAATGGCCCAACGGCAGGAAGTGCTGCAGACCGACGGCCAGCAAGGCTTGTTCGGCAGCTTCATCGTTCCGCCGTTGCCGCAGGCGCACCATGGCGAGGCCCAAGTGAGCTTCTGGGCTGTCTCCATCAATGTCCAGAGCTTGGTGGAACGCGCGGTCAGCATCGTCGGTGCGCCTCTGCCGCAGGTAGGTCTCTCCGATACGCAAATGCAAATTGGGCAGGCGCGGATCAGACTGCTCAGCTTTCAGCAGACTCGCCAAAGCCTCTTCCATGTTTCCTTCTTCAAAGTGAATGACGCCCATCAGTAGGTCTGCCCACGGCCGAGGGCCGGGCTGTTTGTCCGGGGACGCAGCTGACTCCGGCGTTGTGGTTTCGGCTGCAGGTTTCGGTTCGGGCACTTCGGTTTTTGCTGCTGGTTCTGGAGTTGCCACTTGCGGTGCCACGGCCTGCTGCTCTTCCGCTTCTGGCGTTGCGGCGCCAGCTTGCTCGGGTGGCCCACCCTTTGCGTCGTCTGCCTGCGGGGGATTCAAATCTGCCGTGATCAGAGTCTCCAGAATTGTTTTCGCGTCTTGGCGTCGGTTCAGCGCGAGATAACATTGTGCGAGGTGCATCTGGAAGCGGGACTGCTTGGGATCATTCTTGGCGAGTTCTTCCAGGAGCGGCAGGGCATCGTCGGAACGGCCGCAGTCCAAATAGTCGCGCGCCAGATTGTAATTCGCTTCGCGTACTGCGCTGGCTACAGCTTTGCTCTGATCCTCGCTGGGCGGCTGGATGTAACCGAGCGCAACGAATTGCTGCAGGACGGCTTGAGCTGCAGCGGGATCCATGCGCAGGTCGGCAGGATGCATTCCGCACTCGCCGGACTCCTGCTCCCAACTGGGGATGCGAGTCACTTGCGGGGGCTCTTCGAAGGCTTGCACCAACACGCGACCATCCATGTCGGCGCCTACCGGCAATCCAAACAGAGTCAGGATAGTTGGCGTCACATCCAGCAAGGTCGCTCCGTAGATGCGCTCGTCCTGCTGCACGTGCGGCCCTTTCATGCAGAAGATCCCGAAAGGCCGATGCTGAACCGCCGGACCCGCAGGTTCTGCCGGAATGCCACGCGGCCGCAAGTGGTCGGAATGAAAACCGTGATCAGAAACCAGCAACACGGTCGCGTCGGGACCTGCGAGATTCAATAAAGTTTCCAGCATCATGTCGTGGAATCGATACGCACCGTTGACCACGTCTCTATAAATCTCGAAGCGATCCTCAGGGATGCCTTCCATGCGCGGCGGATGGTAGTGCATGAACCCGTGGCAGAAGTGATCGATGCCGTTGTAATAAACTGCCATGAAATCCCACGGCTCATTCTGCAGAATCCAGGTCGCTGCGTTGTGGATGGAACAGTTTTCGGACAGGATCTTGGCAAACGACATCAGCCCCTTGTCCTTCTCCTGATCGATCTCGGCTGCGCGCGGAATCCAGGGAAGGATGGCCGCCTCGGTAACGTCTCCGGGATGCATGCGCAACTCGGCAAAGGTATCGCGCAGACTTTCCGGATGGACCGCGCCCGGTGGAAGTGGCCAAGGCTGATCCTGCGGAGCCGTCGCGTACGGATAAAGATCGGAAACCGAGATGCCGTTAATCGGCTCCGCAGGATGCCCCGCAAACCAGCCGAGGACGTGGGTTTTGAAGCCGCGCTGAGTGAGAATGTTCCAGATTGCTTTGACCTTGCGCGAAGTGCTGGAGACAGGCCGAATGCCTCCGTTTTGCGTGTCCGGCTCCATGAATCCGTGAATGCCGTGCTTGTTGGCGCGCTTGCCCGTGGCAATGGAATTCCACAGCATGGGAGAAAGGATAGGCCGCAGGGTCGCCAGATTTCCCATGACGCCGTGATTAATGAAATCATCCAGCGTGGGCATCAATCCTTGATCAAGCAGCGGATTGATCACCTTCCAATCGGCCGCATCCCAGCCGATCAGCAGAACTTTCTTGGCAAGGGGTTCAGGCATAAAACCACACACTCGGGGGGAGGCTCCCGCTGGGCGCAACAGTCTACCACGGTTTAGCTCGAATTTGCCCGACATTGAGGGCGTGATCCTGATCGAATTTCAAATATCTCTGTATATTCGGGTTCGGATAAACTCACAGTTGATTGCAATGAAGCCAGCTCTCCACCCGGCCATCCTGATTTTGCTCTCGATGTTCTTTGCGCCCTCCGCACGCACGCAAACCAGCGCATCGGTGCAGGAGAAATCGACGATCGGAGGGACGGTCGTCGATGCGGTTAGTGGACAGCCGCTGAAAGGCGCAGACGTCAAACTGAGAGCGGTTCCGCGCGAATCCGATCCCATTCCACAATCCCAGTCTACGAGCACAGATGCGGGTGGAAGGTTCGTGTTTGAAGGGGTATCGCCCGGTCGATACAATGTTTTCGCTTCCCACGATGGCTACGTGGATAACACTCGCGACGGCGCGTGGACGCGAACAAAAAGTATGTCGGTTGCATCCGGCCAGCATATAAATGACGTGGTTTTTCGATTACTGCCCAATGGCGCTTTCACAGGCCATATCACCAATGAAGCTGGCAAGCCGCTTCGTGGCGTATCCGTGCAAGCCATGAAATCTTCCTACCCGCACGGGAGGCGAGAGCTGCATGATGTCGCCCACGCCGCCACCAACGATGCGGGCGAGTATCGGATCACAGGTTTGGCTCCCGGAAAATACTACATTCGTGCCAAGCCCCCCGCTTCGCTGAAGGCGAAACCGGGGAGCAATAAGTCCTATGTGCCCCTTTATTATCCGGCAACGAACGACCAATCCCATTCGGTTGCTCTCGTGCTTCGCGCGGGGGAAGAGTTGGTGGGAATCGATATGACTCTCGCACCCGTGCACACGGTCCAAATTCGAGGGACGGTCATCAATGCTCGTACTTCTTTGCCAAGTAAGGAAGCGGAAGTCACCCTGCTGAGCGATCAAGGGGAAACAGTCTTTTTGCCGGGCAAGAACTTCTCTACCGGTGGCCAAGCCAACTTCGACTTTTCAAGTGTGCCTCCTGGGTCTTATGTGATCGTGGCCCAGCAGCCGAGCGATTTCCACGAACCCAGAACCATGTGGGGGTGGACGGCCGTTGAAGTCAAAGACGGCAATGTCGAGAATGTCGAGGTCGTGGTCGGTCCGGGCGTAGATGTCAGCGGGCATATTCGAATAGAGGGCGACACGGCTTCTGACCCTAGCAAACAGGACCTCGGCAAAGAACTCAGCAACATGACTGGTGCCCTGGAGCCGCAGGAGGCGACCTCGCTCGCGCACCTCACCCCCGATATTGACACCGCGTCGATGAAGCCCGATGGGACTTTCATTTTTCGTGAGATTCCCCAAGGCAGCTATCGCGTAGATTTTTTCCCTGTGCCGGCGGGCTATTATCTCCACTCGACCGGCGCGGTCGATGTGCTTGAGACGGGCGTAATGGTCGGCCTCGGCCACTCTCCTGCTGTTTTGGAATTAGTCTTGAGCCCCGGCGCCGGGCGAATTGACGGCTCCGTCGAGAGCGACGATCAAGCCGTTCCTGGCGTTTCGGTCGTGCTTGTGCCGGACGGTAAGGATCGAGGCCAGCCGAATTACTACCGGCAAGCAATCACAGACCAGTCGGGCAGATTTGCGATGCGGAATATTGTTCCCGGAGACTACACGCTCTTCGCCTGGGAGCAGATCGACCGAGGCGCCTACTTCGACCCTGAATTTCTTGCCCAATACGAAGACCGCGGCAAAGCGATCCACGTCGAAGAGGGCGGCCAAATAAGCGTGAAGCTGGAGCCGATTCCGGCGGCTGAGACCATTCCGTAGAAAACGCTGCCAGTTGCGGCTTTGCTCCTGCGCAGTGATCTTTGCGTAGGAAACTTACGTAAGCGGCGAGTTGTACGCACGATCAGTTATGATGTCGAAGCCGAAATATTTTCTTGAGGAACGTGGCAGGAGACTGAACGTCCATAGATGCGATACGGATTTGTCATCGATCAGGACCGTTGCATTGGGTGCCACGCTTGTACGGTCGCGTGTAAGGAGGAACACCAGGTCCCGGTTGGTGTTTTTCGCACTTGGGTCAAGCATATCGAAAAGGGCGAATTTCCGCACAGTTCACGCCACTTCGGCGTGATGCGGTGCAACCACTGTGATGACTCGCCGTGCACGGAAATCTGTCCCACCAGCGCCTTGTACCGCCGTTCGGACGGCATCGTCGATTTCGATAATCGGCGCTGCATCGGTTGCAAGGCATGTATGCAGGCATGCCCGTACGATGCTCTCTATATCGATCCCAACAACAATACCGCGGCCAAATGCAATTTCTGCGCGCATCGGGTGGAGATGCGCCTTGAGCCAGCGTGTGTGATCGTTTGTCCAACCCAAGCCATTCTCGCCGGTGATCTGGACCATCCTGGCAGCAAAGTCAGCCGCATTGTGGCGAGCAAAAAAGTGTCGGTGCGCAAGCCGCAGAAAGGCACGCAGCCCAAGCTGTTTTATGTTGGCATCGAAGGCGATTTGCTCGAGCCGACCCGGATCTCGCGTAAGGACACGTATTTCGCTTCGGACCGGGGGGACGGAAACTCTCAAGTGGACGCGAATGATGGAAGCAATCTTGCCGGCGCGCTGGCCCGTGAAGTCTATGACGTGCCCCACCCCGCACCGTGGGGCTGGAAGATTGCTGCGTATCTCTGGACGAAAGCAATTGCCGCGGGAGTGTTGCTGGTCGCGGCGATTCTGCTGAGTTTTGCCGGAGCATCCGCCGGTCCGCTGTTCAATATCGTCTGTCCCGCCATAGCTCTGGCTGGCCTTGGGATGACCTCCGCTCTGCTCGTGTTCGACCTTAAGCGTCCGGATCGTTTCTTTTACCTTATTACTAAACCCAATTTTCGCTCATGGCTCGTCATTGGCACATATTTCTTGATCGGTTATGGCGCACTCGCGACTGCGTGGCTGCTGTGCGGTATTTTCGCCAGCTCGGTGCCGAGCGCGCTGCAATGGTTTGCTGCGGCGTTTGCCATTGCCAGCGCGTGCTATTCAGCATTCCTCTTTGCCCAGGCAAAAGGCCGCGACCTATGGCAAAGCCCGCTTTTCTTGTGGCATTTGTTGATGCAGGCTTTAGCCGCTGGCTCGGCCACGATATTAATCGTAGGCATCATTGTGGACGCAGGTTCAGAAGTTCTGAGGCCTGCCGCTCTGGTATTGCTGATTTCGCTGATCGTCAGCCTGGCGATGAACGTGAGCGAGATTGCGCTGCCACATGTGAGCGAAGACGTGCGGATCGCAACGCAAGTGCTACTCAATGGACGCCTCAGCGGACGGTTCTGGGGTTTGGTGATCGGGGCGGGACTGATTGCTCCAATTATTCTTACGGCGCTTGGGTTGGCATCTTTAATTCCGGGCGGCGCCGCATTTGCAGTGGTCGCTGCAGTTTTAGCCCTCGCTGGCCTGTGGTGGTTCGAAGAACTATGGGTAAAGGCAGGCCAAGCGGCTCCGCTCAGTTAGCGAAATCATTTATGAAAGACCCTCTCCCTCTGAATCCTCAAGCGCTGGACCTGGACGAGCCTGCGGGAGGACTCGCGAGCTATCCCCCATCCGATCGCTGGGATGATTGGACCGAATATGATCCCGCGCAGTGGCCAAAGAAAGTCGAAAAACATTATTCGCTGATTCCGACCATCTGCTTCAACTGCGAAGCCGCTTGCGGACTGCTGGCTTATGTCGACAAAGATAAAATGCGGTTGCAGAAATTTGAAGGCAATCCCGCACACCCCGGCAGCCGCGGCCGCAACTGTGCGAAAGGCCCGGCGACCCTAAACCAGGTGAACGATCCCGAGCGGATTCTGTTTCCCATGCGGCGAACCGGCAAAAGAGGTGAAGGGAAGTGGGAACGCGTAACCTGGGACGAAGTTCTGGACGACTTGGCTTCGCGCATCCGTCTGACTTTGCAGGAGGGACGGAAGAACGAAATCATGTATCACGTCGGGCGGCCGGGGCATGAACTCATTTACAACCAGCGCGTGCTGCACGCCTGGGGCATTGACGGACACAATAGCCACACCAATGTGTGTTCAGCCGGGGCGCGCACGGGATACGCCTTCTGGCACGGTTTTGATCGCCCATCTCCCGATCATTCGAAGGCCCGGTTCATTCTTCTGCTGAGTTCGCATCTCGAAGCTGGGCACTACTTCAATCCGCACGCGCAGCGAATCATCGACGGCAAAATGGACGGGGCAAAAGTATGTGTCATCGACACCCGCCTCTCAAACACCGCGTCGAAGGCCGACTACTGGCTCTCGACCTGGCCGGGAAGTGAATCGGCCGTTCTGCTCGCGATGGCCAACGTGCTGCTTCAGGAAAACCTCTTTGATCGCGAGTTCGTCCGCCGCTGGGTGAATTGGGAAGAATATCTGCGTGAAGAACATCCCGCCAAGCCGCAGACGTTCGAGACTTTTATCGACGTGCTCAAGCAAACCTACGCGCGGTACACGTCGGAATTCGCCGCCCAGGAATCGGGAGCAGATCCTCGCATGATCGTCGAAGTCGCCCGCGAAGTTGGCCGCGCCGGCTCCGCCTTGAGCACACATGTTTGGCGAAACGCGGCTGCGGGCAATCTTGGAGGATGGCAAGTCGCGCGCGCATTGGAGTTTCTGGCGGTGCTGGTGGGCGCGGTGGGAACGCCGGGCGGAACCTCACCCAGCGCCTGGAACAAATACATTCCCGCGCCACCGATGATGCCGCCGCCGCCCAACGCGTGGAATGAGTTGATGTGGGCGCGCGAGTATCCGCTGGCGTTTTTCGAAATGAGTTTCCTGCTGCCGCATTTTTTGAAAGAAGGCCGCGGCAGGCTCGCATTATATTTTTCTCGTGTTTACAACCCAGTGTGGACCAATCCGGACGGCCTTAGCTGGATCGAGGCGCTGACCGATGAGAACAAAGTTGAACGGCACGCTTGCCTCACTCCCACCTGGAGCGAGACTGCGTGGTTTGCTGATTATGTTCTGCCCATGGGCCATGCTTCCGAGCGTCATGACCTGATGAGCCAGGAAACCCATGCCGCCCGTTGGATCGGTTTCCGACAACCGGTGCTGCGTCTTGCGCTGGAGCGGCAGGGTAAGAAATTCAATTTCACTTATGAAGCGCACCGCGAAGCCGGACTGGGTGAAGTTTGGGAGGAAGACGAATTCTGGATCGAATTGTCGTGGCGAGTGGATCCGGACGGATCGATGGGCATCCGCCGCTACTTTGAATCGCCTTACCGGCCGGGAGAGAAAATCAGAATCGACGAATACTACCGGTGGATCTTTGAGAACAGTGTTCCCGGTCTGCCTCAGGCGGCTGCCAGTGAAGGCCTCACGCCGCTGGATTATATGAGGAAGTACGGCGCGTTCCTGATCGAAAACAACGTCTACGAATTGCACCGCAAGGTTCTCAAGCCAGAAGAAGTGCAGGGAAGCACGGTCGATCCAGTCACACACGTAGTCAAGAAGAACGGTACGCCAATCGGGGTCGAGATCGATGACAACGCTGTCGCCGGTTTTCCCACGCCATCGCGGAAACTCGAATTTTATTCGAAGACACTGAAAGACTGGCATTGGCCGGAGCATTCGATTCCCGGCTACATCAAGAGCCACGTCCATCGCGACAATATCGACGCCGCAAAGGGCGAAATGCTTCTTCTGCCCACGTTCCGCCTGCCGACGCTCATCCATACCCGGTCAGGCAACGCAAAGTGGCTCTACGAAATCTCGCACAAGAATCCGGTCTGGATGCATCACGAAGATGCTCAGCGCTTGGGAGTTGTTACCGGCGACCTGGTGCGAGTCCAAACCGCGATCGGATATTTCATAGACAGGGTCTGGGCCACCGAGGGCATGCGTCCCGGTGTGATCGCGTGCTCACACCACCTCGGGCGCTGGCGTTTGAAAGAGGATTTCGGTGGGGAACGGTGGTCTACGGCTCTGGTCGATCTAAAACAGGTGGAACCTGGGAAGTGGATGATGCGCACCATTCACGGCATTCAGCCCTTCGAGAGCAACGATCCCGACTCATCGCGTATCCATTGGGAAGATGCGGGCGTGCATCAGAACCTGACTTTCCCCGTCCAACCCGACCCGATCAGCGGGCAGCACTGCTGGCATCAGAAAGTTACAGTGACCAAAGCGGGTGCGGAGGATCGCTACGGTGACGTTTTCGTGGACACTAATCGGGCCCACGAAGAATACCTCCGCTGGTTGAAAATGAGTCGGGCTGCTCCCGGTCCTGGCAAGTTGCGCCGTCCCCTGTGGATGATTCGGGTATATCGGCCCGCCCCTGAAGCCTTTTACTTCCCAGACAAATAGCGGTTTGGCCGACGGTCTGGTTAGATATCCACAAGCCGAATGTGTTTGCCTGTCACTCGCCTCAACCGCAGGCAGAAGTGCTGCCGAAGTTTTCCACAGGCTTTGTTCGGAAAATGGAACAAGAATCATTTTCTTTTTGCGCGGGCTTGCTAGTGGTGTATCAAGAGGCTCTGCATAATGCGGGGCTCTGCATTACCGCTCTCCCCCATCCGGTGCGTAAGGGGCCCCGCAGCTGCTTTCGTTTCCGACTTCCTCGTCTGCTTTGCCAATTATGAGCGTTGCTTCGGCGTATAATTTGCGCTATCGGAGGAACCTATATGCGAACTTTCAACCTCCTGATGGTTCTGCTGTGTGGAATGGTTTCAGTTTGTGCTGCCGACGATGTGGTGCGGCAGAATTCCTTCTCACAACCGACGGTGAACTCCTTCACCTCAGATTTGATCAGCCCTTCGGCGATGGCGCGCCAGGATTTTGTCCATGTGCCAGCGGGGGATGGCGCGGATCAGTATTATTCGCGCTCAGACCCGGCGCGCGACGGAGATGTGACCTGCTACACGATGCACATCCTCGGGATGAAACGCGAGAGTCCGTATTCCGACGTCGTCGAGCCCTCCGGAGATTGGACTTGCGAGCGCGCGTCGAAATATAGCGTGAAGGCGGTGGAGGAGCGGGTCAAGGTTCCGTCGCGTTGAGTTCCCACGGGATTAGGCGTGTCTCCGCAGTTGTGGATCGGTGTTCTTTCTTTTGATTGCGCCTGGCATGGCGCCTAGCGTCATTCACCTCTCTAGTAAATTATCCCGCGTAACCTTTCCGGCTAACGGCAGTTTCTATACTTAGAGGCACGATGGTCGTTCGAGCACCGGCATCGAGGCGGGCCCCGGAGCAGGCGGAGGAACGTCTGCTGGTCGAGGCTGCGCAGAAGGATCCTGCCCGGTTCGCCGAACTCTACGAAATCAATTTTGAGCGGGTGTATGCATTCGTCGCACGGCGGGTGGGCGATCGCGATGCGGCTGAGGATTTGACTTCGGAGGTATTTCACAAGGCGCTTGCCAATCTTCGGCGTTTTGAGTGGCGGGGTGCGCCGTTTGCAGCTTGGTTACTCAGGATTGCGGCCAATGCAATTGCGGATCGGGCGCAACGAGCGGGAAAAGAGTTGGCAATGGACAATCCTCCTGAGACGCCTGTGGATGCGACTGCCATCGTTGATCTAGAAGAAGTGGAACATCAGGCGCAGTTGTTTCGTCTGGTGGAGCAGCTTCCGTCGGATCAGCGGCGCGTCATCGCAATGCGCTTTGCGGAGGAAAAGAGTATCCGCGAGATCGCTCAGCAGTTGGGACGCACCGAGGGTGCGGTGAAGCAGTTGCAATTCCGGGGCTTGCATAAGCTGCGGGATTGGTCCGCCCAGATGAAAAGCGAGAAACCACGAAAGACACGAAGTTACTCGAAGGGAAATACGAAGCCAGGTGGCAAAGATGCCTAGGCGCAGTTTGATCGAACAACTCGATGAGGCGGTGCAAGGGATGATCGGCAATCCCGGTGCGTCTTTGCCACGTGGGAATGCAGGCGCGAGTCCGGTCGTCCGCATTGCAGCCGAGTTGCGCCATCTGCCTCGAAGAGATTTCAAGATGCATTTAAAGAATGATTTGGAAAGGAGTGTTTCAATGGCTACCACCACAGCACCTATCACCGCAACGCGCACCTTCGCGGCGCCGAGACTGACCTTCAAGGACGCGGCCCGAGCGATCGAATTCTACAAAAAGGCTTTCGGAGCGAAAGAAACCATGCGCTTCGAGCTCGAAACCGGGATTCCTCATGCCGAGCTTGTGATTGGGGGTTCTGTGATTATGTTGACTGATGAGTGGCCGGAAGGGGGACGCTACAGTGCGGAGACGATGGGCAGTTCGCCAGTCAGCATGTCGATCCGGGTTCCGGATGTGGATGCTTTCGTGGAGCATGCTGTGGCTACTGGAGCCAAGCTGGCAGCCCCGATTGCGGACCAGTTCTACGGATATCGTGAGGGAACGTTGCTCGATCCGTTCGGATACTCGTGGGCTGTGTCCACGGTTAAGGAAGAGATGTCGGTCGAAGAGATGCACCGCCGCTTCCGGGCGATGATGAAGGAGGGGGAAGCAAAAGAGTCGAGCGTCGACCCAATTCCTAAAGGCTACCGAACGGTAACACCCTATCTGGTTGCGGCGGACGGGGCCGCCCTGCTGGATTTTGCCAAGCAGGCGTTCGGAGCCGAAGAGACGTTTCGCGCTGTGGGAACGGCGGGCGGGATCCACGCCGAAGTTCGCATCGGCGATTCCATGCTGATGATGGGCGGTGGCCTTCCGGGGCGCGAGTTCCGTTCTACGGCGAATACTCATGCGCTCCATCTCTACGTTCCCGATTGCGACGCGGTTTATGAACGGGCGCTGCGGGCGGGTGCTACGTCCCTCGATGGGCCCAGAGACCAGGAATACGGCGAGCGCTCGGGTAGCGTGAAAGATCCGGCGGGGAACTTCTGGTACATCGCTACCCACAAAGGCGAGAGCTATACACCCAAGGAACTGAACAGCGTGAATGTGTACATGCATCCGCTGCGGGCAGAGCCGGTCATCACCTTCCTGAAGCGTGCCTTTGCAGCGCGCGAGATTGCGAAATATGCCTCGCCGGACGGCGTGGTTCATCATGCGGAGGTTCGCGTTGGCGATTCAGTTGTGGAGATGGGCGAAGCTCAGGGGAAGTATCCGCCCATGCCGACAATGTTCTATCTGTACGTGCCGGATTGCGATGCGGTTTACCGGCGTGCGCTGCAGGCCGGAGCGACCTCAATTGCTGAGCCGGTCGACCAGCCCTACGGCGACCGCAGCGGTGGAGTGAAGGACGTCTTCGGCAACACCTGGTACATCGCGACGCACATCAAGGACATGGGTTGATGGAACAATCCACAAATGTCCGACCTCAAAAGGTGAAACGGCTCGACAAAATCGGTATGTGGTTTGTGGGGTGGAGTTTCGTCGCCGCGATTGCGAATCCGCCGCGACGTTTTGACGAACCACAAGCCATGCGGGCTCTCGAGTGAGCCCGCCGCGGAAACGATCAGAAGGCGAATCGACCACCGACTGTCGGAGCAAAGTTGTTGTTGCTGAAATAGGGGACGCCGGGGCCATGAGGAATGGCGATGGCCAGACCGCCGCTCACCCAGGAATATGCAATTCCGGCAAAAGCGTCGAAACGTTTGGTGAAGTGATGATCCGCATAGAGCGACCCTTCGTTGAGTGTGCCCGCGCAAGAAGCGCGAAAACCGGCTTCGGGTGAGCAGGTCGGTGGAATACGGAAGTCGTTCTGCCGCTGCTGATACCAGGCGAAAGTGATGTCGGTTTTGTTGTCGACGGCGTATTTTGCGCCCGTCCACCAGATCTGCACCAACTTTTGAGTATCGAGATTGTTGTCTTCGACCCCGCTCATGATATAGCCGCCCTGGTCCGAAGCGCCCACGCCCAACGGGTTGTGCGGGTTATTCTGCCAGATGTATTCGTAGCCGGCAAACAACTTGAACGGGTTTAACGTGTACTTGGCGGCGACCATAACCGCGTTGTTGTCGGTCACGATGCCATATACGGTGTTGGTCGTTCCGATCAGATTGTCGCCGGTGATGGGGTTTGTATTGATGCTGTTGGTGGTCGACTGATATGGCGCCGACAGACTCTGAGGCCCTAGCAAGGGGTTCAATACGCTGATCGCCTGGTTGTAATGTTGGAAGACGACGTCGGTGGAGAACTTGCCGTACTCTCCGCCGAGGTCGAATCCGTAGGCGTTGTTATGCGCCGATTCCGGCGTACAGGTGGCGGCAGTCCAGGTTCCGGAGGCCGAGTAGCAGCCGCCAGAACCATCGGCGAATTTGTACATCGCGCCGAAATGGACTGGGCCATAGGTGAGGCGATACTTCAGGGCGTCGTCCCAGCGGGTGTCCTCGGTGTCGCCGCCACCGGCCATTGTGCCGTTATACCCGATGTACGAAAAGGCATAGCCGCCGCCGACCGGATCGTAAAGGAGCATCGCATCGGTGCCGAGAGCGCGCTGACGGCCGAAGGTCAGCGTGCCGTAATGCGCAGAAGATACACCGCCATAGTATTCGTCATTGAAAGGCTGGCCCGCGCGCGCGCCGTCGATGGCGAACGAATAGCTTTTCCTGGGAAGGCCATTGTTGGCGGTCTGGGTGGCCGAGGCGTTGGCGAGCAGGCCGGACTGCGGATTGATGCCAGTTGAAGCGTTGAACACGACCGACCAGCCAGGCAGAAACTCTTCCTTGCCCCTGATGCCCAGACCCGTCTGCTGCAGGTTGTTCGGTGCAACGAGGAATCGATGTTGATAGCCGTTTCGGTTCACCAGAGATTCGCCCTCATAGTTATAGCCGTTTACCGGTAAGCCGTGGCTGACCCAGCCGACGCCGATGTCATACGCACCGTAGAGCGTGATGCCGTGCCAGGTCAGCGTGCAATCGGTAGTGGCGAACTCGTGGCCGCTCGCGCAGGCGTCGGGCGTGCTGCGCTGCATCTTAATGTCGACCGTGGTGTCCTGGCCAGCGGCCAAGCCGATTCCGGTGCGCGTTTCATTGGCGAACCCTTGTTTTGCCGCACGAATCTCGAAGTGCCCCAGAGGCAGGCCGGACGCTTGATAGTGCCCCGCGCCGTCGGTTGTGATCGTGCGCGTTGCGCCAGTCTCGACGCTCCTGATTGTCACCGCGACATCGTGAAGGGCTGCGCCGGTTTGGTCCGTCACCATGCCGGAAAGGCTCGCTCCCGTTTGGGCCCACGCCGGGAACGCTGCCATCGCAAGGCAAAAAAGCAGCAAGAAGGTTTGGGCCAGCAGCAGTGAGGTAGCCGTTGGAATGTAGCCGGCGCGCGTCAAAGTTTTCCATCGCCTCCCGTAAAAGATCAAGGTTGGTGAGGTGAAGAGGAACGCCGCCAGCAGGGACAAATTCGCCCCACGCATTTCCGCCTCCTATGTATGCGATTGCAGGAAAGAAGCAGAAGTGTATATCAAGTATGCTTATGATGTCTAATGATACACAGTTTTATGCGTTAACGGCAGGCTCTACACATAGCGGGATCCGGAAGATGCTCAGTTCGGCGAGCTCGGGTTTGATAGTGGCGAAGGTCAGCAAGAATCCACTCAGCGCCAAACAACTTCGTACCGCCTCCGCGGTTTCTGTTTGCAAGGGCGAGTGCCACGAGAGCGGCGAGGTTTTGCTGCAACCGGGTTCTCGCCAAGAGTATATTGTTCAGTTTGCTTTCGAAAGTTGCCCTATGGTTGACTGGGAGAACATGAAAAAGCTTTCCGCGCTCTTTGTTCTGCTTTTCGTCAGCGGGTTGTTATTGGCGCAGTCCACACCGCAGCAACAGTCTCAACCGCAATCCCCGGCGCAGCCCCAGCAACCGCCTCCGGCGAAGTCACAGGTCGACCCGCTTCCTGATCCCATCTCCAACAATGCGGTCGCCGCGCTCAAGGTTCATTGGCAGCTCTTGCTGTTTTCTTTCATGGGCATGGGCGCGAAGAAGACTGGGGACGCAATCACCAACACCGCTTTTTCCCTGGATGCGACGGAAGGGAACTGGTCAGCGATCCATCCCGTTCCTGGAACGGCGGGCCGTATCGGGGCCATGGCTGCGGGCGTGCGTGAGCAGCTTTACTTGTTCGGCGGCTACGTGGTCTATGCGCAGGGCGGGGAAATGGTCGTCCCCGACGTTGGTGCGTATCAGCCTTCCCACGATCGCTGGTTCCGCAGCGCTGACATTCCAAAGCCCGTGGCTGACTCGGTGATTGGCGTTTATCGCGATCGCTACGTTTACCTGGTTGGCGGCCGCTCGAATGCTGGTGTCGTCAACAACGTTCAAGTCTACGACGTAGAGAAAGACAAGTGGTCGCAAGCCACGCCAATCCCCGGACCTGCCGTCTTCGGCCACGCTGGCGGGCTGGTTGGCGAGACCATAGTTTATGTCGATGGGGCTCGCGAGAATCCGTCCGGTAATCCGAAGTATGTTGCGTCCGACGAATGCTGGATGGGCAAGATCGACCATCACGACCGGACCAAGATTCAGTGGACCAAGTTGCCCAATCATCCAGGCACGGCGCGTTACCGCATCGCCGGGGGTGGTTCTGAAACCGATGAGAAGATCTATTTTGCCGGTGGAACCGATAATCCTTACGACTACAACGGCATCGGCTTCGATGGCAAGCCGTCGGAGCCGTCTGCGGTGACCTTCGACTTCAACTTGCGTACCAAGAAATGGGAGACCATCAACGACAACACTCCTGACCCGACCATGGATCATCGGGGACTGCTGGTGACGCATGAAGGTCTGGTGCTCATTGGCGGCATGGAAACGGGACAGAAGGTCACGGCGCGAGTCACGCTTTTATCGAAGGAACCGAAGGCAAAATAGAAGGGGACTGCGCTGTGCGCGCTTGAGTCGTCGGTGCCAGTTGCACACATTCTGGTGCAGAATTTCTCTCAAAAAAAACTCTCATTTTTGCCTAAAATATAGAAAACAAAGGGGTGGATTTTTTTCGTCCCGCTAGATCTATGGTTCTAAAGGTAGTTAGAGGCAAAATCTTGGAAACATTGGAGTTAGCGTGCTTTCCGGGCGGCTCGTATCTTCGCTCTAGAGCCGACGCTCGAGATGCGCTGGTCGGACTCAGCGGGTGAGCGGTCTGGGATTTGTGCCCGCCGTCAGGTTGTCAAAGATCGAACGATTATCTTGCAGATAACTTCTGCGTTCCTATGTTATCGGAAGTGATGGCTGGGTTTCAAGAAAAAAGAGAACGAGCTGCTTAGCCGGTTCCAAATTGGGCATCTCGGGGTTGGTTCGAAATGGAATCTAAGATCCTTATCGCGGACCGAGTGAATACGAGGCTCGGCTAGTGCCCCAGGAACGGGCCTGAAAGCGGGTGTCGGGCTGCGGTGCTGGTAGTGGCTTCGGCATTTTCTGTGATATGTTTGCGTTCCGCAGGAGCGTTGTGTGGCCCCGCTGGTCTTCGCAGTCCTCATCGGGAGGTAGGAATCCGATGCCGCGATCAATCTTATTCCGTGCTGTCTTGTTTCTACTAGCCTGGTGTCTAGCTCTCGGCGGCAATGCATCGGCCGCTCCCAAATTCAAGGTGCTCCATGCGTTCGACGGTAGCGATGGGGCTGGGCTTTGGGGCAATTTGATTTTCGACAAGAAGGGCAATTTGTACGGGACTACTGGAGGCGGCGGTCCATATAAATATGGCACCGTCTTCGAGCTCAGCCCCGGCTCCGACGGCCAGTGGACGCACACCGTACTGCACGGATTTGATATTCACGGCGACGGCGGATATGCGCCGCTGGGTGGCCTGGTATTCGACGCCGAGGGCAATCTTTACGGCGGAACAGAAGAAGGCGCTCATGACGACGGGACCATTTTCGAGTTGACTCCCAGCTCCGACGGATGGGCTTTCAAAGTGATTCACACCTTTTGCTCGAGGCCAAAATGCCAGGATGGAGCCGCGCCCTATGGCACTCTAGCCATCGATGATTCCGGGAAGGTTTATGGCGTCGCGGGCAGCGCCTTCGCATTGACGCAGGAAGCTAACGGTTGGGCCGAGGAAGTGCTTTACGAGTTCATCTACAACCGAGGGGGGACATCTGCGGCTGCTGGGCCGATTCTGGACAAGGCTGGAAACTTGTACGGCACCACTGAACGGGGTGGCACGGCTTGTCCTCCGCCGGGATGCGGAACAGTGTACGAAGTGAGGCATATTTCGGACGAGGGCTGGAAACATATCATCCTGCACAATTTTGGCAGCTCTCAGTACGATGGAGTCGGGCCAGGGGTCGGACAGTTGGCGCTCGACGGAGCGGGCAGCCTCTACGGCACGACCTTGGCTGGCGGCAGGAACACCTGCGGCGGAGGTTGCGGCACCGTGTTCAAGCTGACACCGGAGCCAAACGGCGGCTGGAAGGAGACCATTCTCTATAATTTCCGCAACGGTGCGAGCGGCAACGGGCCTGGTGCCGGGGTCGTCGTCGACAAGGCCGGGAACCTGTACGGGGTGACCAACTACGGTGGGCCGTCGCGATGCGGCTGTGGGGTTGTTTATAAGCTTGCCTCCGGCGCAAATGGCAAGTGGCACTACAGTGTCCTGCACGCATTCGCCGGGTCCGATGGAGACGGGCCTGACGCCAACCTAGTTCTCGACAGCAAAGGCAACATCTACGGGACCACTCCAGCAGGTGGGTCTGGCGGTCTGGGCGTCGTGTTTGAGGTAACTCCGTAGGTGTACTCTGAACTACCGAAGCGGGTGATGCCCTTACGGCCAACACCCGTTCGGGCTACTGTACGCCTTTATTAATCTTCGTCGGCATCGCTATCCGGGTCTTCGGGTTGATTCCCATTGCTGTAGTAGTTTAGGAACCATGTGGCGTTGTACTTGGGATGTAGGACAGGCTGAAAGCTATTCTGGTGGGTGAAGTCGAAGAAATCCGACAGAGCGTACGGGCAGATCTGCGGACATGTCGGGGTCGCATCCGGGGCCATCGCGTGGCCGGCCCACCTTTGCGATTTTGGCAAAGGTGGGAACTCATGCAGCCCTCGTCGGCATTTCCATATTTAGCCTTACCTCGTTGATGCTTGGAGACAAAGCCAGCTTACTCGGGTCTGCAAAGAAAACCGCGATTGCTGACATTGCGGTCCCCACCTTTACAAAATAACTAAAGGTGGGCCAGCCGCCAACGCGACGAACCAAAGCGACGTTCTCATAGCTTGCTCCCTCGCAAAAGTTATGCCAGAAGATGGCCGCTGCGCTTCTAGCTGCGGTCAAAACTTGTGCACGGCATTGTCGCTGAGTCGCGTAATCCAGGTGTTTGCCCCGTCGAAGCCGGCTCCGATGCTGCCTTGGGCGTACCAGATGCCCATCTTGGCGCCGTCGCTGGCCCGCAGCTCGACGGCATAAGGGTCGCCAGCCAGCCAGATGTTGGCTCCGTCAAAGGCTACGCCATAGGCTCCGGTGTATGAATCGAATGTCCCTACAAGCTTGCCATCGCTGGCCCGCAGCTTGCTCACGGTCCCTCCGGCCCGGTTTGCTATCCACATGTTGGTGCCGTCAAAGGCAATGCCTATCGGAGAGTTGCCTACGGCAAATGTTCCCAGAGTCTTACCGTCGCTGGCGCGGAGCTTGCTTACGCTCCCAGCCGAGCCGATTCCGCCGTTCACCACCCAGGCATTAGCACCGTCAAAAGCCACCGCCACGGGCGCATTACCGACACCAAACGTTCCCAGGTTTTTGCCGTCGCTGGCCCGGAGCTTGCTAACGCTGCCGTTGCCTTGGCTGGGGGAGGCAGTCACCCAGATATTCTCTCCGTCAAACGCCATCCACCCTGGGTAAGGGCCAACCGTGTAGGTGCCGAGGACTTTTCCGTCGCTGGCGCGGAGCTTTGTGACCGGTCCGCTCCCCTGGTTCGACACCCAGATATTTGCCCCATCGAAGGTCACTCCGTAGGGCGCGCCGCCCACATTGAAAGTGCCCCGCACCTCGCCATCGTTGGCGCGCAGCTTAGTGACGGTTCCGTCGCCATAGTTCGCCGTCCAAATGTTGGCCCCGTCAAGCGCTACCCCGTACGGCTGGCTGCCGACCTTAAAGCTGGTTGTTGTGTTGGCTCGGTACCAGCGCAGCAATGCCACCCGCAGCGGGTTCAAAGGCGGCGCGCTGTTACCCGGCGGCGGCTGCTGCACCGTCCCCGCTTCCTGCGCCCTGCCCGGAAACAAGCCCGCAGTCGCAACAATCGCCAGCACGAAACAGATTCCAATCACTACGCGTTTCATGATTACCTCCCTGGGTTCGGCCCGGAACTGCGGACAAAGACGTAAGGCAAATCGGAGATGGACTGCCAAAATCGCGGAGACCACAACTGGCACCTAGGGCTAGGCCCTGCCAGCCTCAAATAATGTGCTCAGCACACTAGCACGGTTTCCATCATTAATCGAGGAAAAAGCTGCCGCACTGCGATGTTCTTATCGAGTCTGATTCTCGCTTTGCGAGGGACACGGGGCTTCAAGGTAAACGGGATAGCAACAATCAGTTGGTAGTTGCGTGTTCTCGGTTCTCAGTTTGTTTTAGGGATTGAGCTCTTGTGGGGGTGAACGGCCCGGCCTTCTCGGAGTACGCGAAGGCCGGGCCATCAGCCCTGACGGGCGTGAACGTGAGGATCGGCTAGGGCGTGATTTTGAACACTGTGCCGTTGTTGTGAGTGCCACCGAAGGTGGTTGTTCCGTAGAGATTGCCGGACCCGTCGCGGACCAGGCCAACGTAGGGCTGGTTGCCGTCTGTGCCCGCGCCGAAGCTGTGCAGGAGCTTCTCGGTCCAGCCTCCGCCAGATTTGGGCGACAACTCGAAGACTGTGCCGCCGGTGCTCAAAGCGTAGCCGCCTTGGGCGGTCGTGCCGTAGAGATTGCCGGCTGTATCAAAGATTAGAGGAGCGTCTGCAACCAGCCCGTCTTTGCCTTTGCCAAAGCTGTGCAGCACAGTCTCCTTCCAGCCTCCACCCGTCTGAGGCGTCAGCTCAAAGGCTGTGCCATCGCCAATGGTGCCGCCATCTTGCGTCGTGCTGTAGAGATTGCCTGCGGTATCGAAAATCAGACCGGCGAGGGGAAGAAATCCGTCGGTGCCGTTTTGCTCGAAGGTATGCAAGACCGTCTCCGTCCAGCCACCGCCGGAACGGGGGGCCAGCTCGAATACGGTGCCGCAACCACCGTGGCAGTGGCCAACTCCGCCCCCGGCGGTTGTGCCGTAGAGATTGCCGGAGTGGTCGAAGACCAACGCAGCTTGGGGACCGCTCCCGTCGTGCCGGTTGGTTGGGTTGAAGGTGAAGTTATGCAACACCGCTCGCGTCCAGGCCCCACCCGTTGTGCGGGCCAACTCAAACACAGTTCCCATGTTGCGAGTGCCACCAGCAGAGGTCGTACCGTAAAGATTGCCGGTCGCATCGAGGATCAGGTCAGAATAGGGATGGGTGCCGTCGGTGCGGCTGCTGCCGAAGTTATACAGCACCTTTTCCGTCCAGCCTCCACCGTTCTTGGGTGACAGCTCATAGATCACGCCGCAGCCATTGCCCGTCGTGTCATGGCATGGCCCAGTTCCGCCGTAGGGAGTTGCGCCGTAGAGATTGCCGGCGGTATCGAAGACGACGCCCGAGTAAGGATATTGCCCGTCGTTGCCATCGCCAAAGCTATGCAGAACTTTTTCGGTCCAGCCTCCGCCGGTTTTTGGGATCAGCTCGAAAACCGTCCCGTCGCCATCGGTGCCGCCGCTGGGGGTTGTGCCGTAGAGATTGCCGGCCTTTTCTAAGGTCAGGTCGGCAAAGGGTCGGCCTCCGTCATCGCCGTTGGTAAAGCTGTACAAGATCGTTTCTTTGGGGGTGGCCCACATGGGCATTGCGAAGAGCGTGACGGCGAAGATTGCCAGAGTTTTTGCAGAGCCGAGGGAAAATTTCTTGGATGGCATGCGGAGTCCTCCTTGGGGGTTGGATGGCATTGCGGGATCCTCCTTAAGTCTGGGAGCCTGCGCGGGCGCGGCCGGTGTCCCGGGCGAAGAGGCGCGAGTATATCACGTTCGGCCGAGCTGTCGGTTGTTGGGGCTGGGCGCGACTTGTCAAAATTGCCGGGAAGGACAGGAGCTTTAAAGCAAACGGGATAACAAAAAGCCAGTTGTCAGTGGCCGGTTCTCAGTTCTCAGTTTGTTTTTCGAGAGAAGAAAGCGGGCTGTGGGCGCAGGTGGGCGCGATAGTCCCTTGCTTGGGGCGGAACCAACAATCCCAACCACTTCTTGGTTAGCTTGTTGTAAACTTGCGGACAAACGCATTCTCAGGCCTTCACGCGAGCTGCCCCCTCAGCCGGTCGAGGACGCGCGGACTTTTATGCAAAAAGACGCGAACGCTGATGACAAGAACGTGAACGACGCTCGTGCGGGGAAGAAGCCGTATCAAAAACCGGAATTCCGGTATGAGCGGGTGTTCGAAACCATGGCTTTGGCGTGTGGCAAGATGAGTCCCACCGAACTGCAGTGCCGCTTCAATCGGAAGAGTTCGTAGCTATCCATGGCAGTCATGACCGAGGCTGGCGACGATCACAAGCTCGATCTGGCGGCGGAAGTTCTTCGCGCGGGCGGCAGCATACGCCTGCAGGCGCTGGGAAACAGCATGCTTCCGTCGATCTGGCCGGGGGATGTTCTTTGCATCGAGCACAAGCGTGGGGAAGAGATGGTTCCGGGAGACGTTGTGCTGGTGGCACGGGATGGGCGTTTTTTTATCCATCGTCTGATCGAGAAGCGCGACTCGGGGTGGGTTACGCGGGGGGATTCCCTGGCTCAGAATGATTCTCCGGTTGTAGAGAGTCAAGTGCTGGGCAAAGTCTCTCTGATTCAACGGAAGACGGGAGTGTTGATTCCCAGTTCGCTCTCGCGGCTGAGTCGCGCGCTTGCGTGGATGCTTTGCCGATGGGATTTATTCCGTAACTTTGCTCTGCGAATGCATTTATTGCGCGACCGCCACGCGTGCCCATGAGCCATACTGCGCAGATCGCGGCGAGTGAGCCGGTTGCCATTCAGATTGGCGGGATGGCGATTGCGCTGCATACTCAAGACCTCGCGTTTCGTCAGCTGCTCGAAAATCGCTATGCGGGATTTATAGAGGCTGGTGCTCGTCCTGAATTCGAGTTCGATGTTGATCTACTCGATCCTTTGGAAAAAACAAGTCAGGCTGACGACGATGTGCAGGTGAGCCTGCAGGACGGACAGTGGCTGCTGCAGCGCGGCGACTTCCACGCGCGGTGGGATGCAAGGGCCGGCCGCGGTCATATTCGGCAGTCGCGCAATCCGTACGCTGTCGACTCGGTGCTGCGGATCGTTCACACTCTGATTCTGGCTCGGCAAGGCGGATTTCTGGTTCATGCGGCGAGTGCCATTCGCGTAGGACGCGCATTCTTGTTCGCTGGCGTTTCGGGCGCGGGCAAGACAACCATTTCCCGTTTGGCTCCGTCTGATGCTGCGTTGCTGACTGACGAAATTTCCTACGTGCGGCGTGCAGGGAATTCGTACGAGGCTTGGGGGACGCCCTTCGCGGGGGAGTTGGCGAGGGTCGGCGAAAACGTGGCGGCGCCTTTGAGCACGCTTTTTTTGCTGGAGAAAGGTCCGGAGAATCGGATCGAGGAAGTTGCGGCGGCGGAGGCGGTCCGGTTGCTGTTGCGAAACATTCTGTTCTTTGCCGAAGATCCGGAACTGGTGAGTTTGGTCTTCCGCTCGGCGTGCGAGTTTGTAGAAAAGGTACCTGTGCGCCGATTGATATTTGTTCCCGACGAGCGCGTGTGGGAGATAGTACGCTAGCCAGAGGAGAAGCCGTCATAGCCGAGAAGTACATTGCGCGGAGTTCGGCCATTGCTGCCCGCCTCATCGGCGGGGAAATGATGATTATGTCGGCAGTGGACTCGACTTTTTTCACTCTCAATAAAGTGGCTACGGTCATTTGGCAGGCGGCGGATGGTTGTACGCCGTTGTCGGATATTGTGGCTAGCAGAATCTGCCCGGAGTTCGAAGTCGATCCGGACCAGGCGGGGCGCGACGCCGAGCAGTTCGTGAGCGATCTCTCGCAACACGGTATTCTCCTGGTTTCAGAAAAACCCATCACAAATTCGCCGGCCTCACCGCCGGAGGCGGCATGAGCCTTCTGGCAGAGATGAATCAGAAGGCGCTGGGGCTGGGCATTCCCATCAGCGTGCATCTCGACATCACCTATCGTTGCAACGAGCGGTGCGTGCATTGCTATCTGGATCACGACGATCACGGCGAGATGACTACGCTCGAGATCAAAGACATTCTGAACCAGCTCTCGGAAGCTGGAGTTTTCTTTCTTACGCTTAGCGGCGGGGAAGTTCTCATGCGCCGCGATTTCTTTGAAATCGTTGAATACGCGCGTCAGCTGTTGTTCAACGTCAAACTGAAGACCAATGGCGTGATGATTCGCGCGCCGGAGGCTCGGAGAATTCGCGAGCTGGGCGTGGAGCAGGTGCAGATCAGCGTCTACTCGCACCGTGCAGAAATTCACGACGCCATCACGAAGTTGCCGGGATCGCTGAGGCGGACGCTCGAAGCGATCCGGTTTCTCAAGTCGCAAGGACTCAAAGTTGTGATTGCCAACGTGCTCATGGCCAGCAATTTCTTCGACAACGCGGGAGTGATGGCGTTGGCGAAGGAGTTAGGAGTTTCCTATACGCTCGACCCCACGATCACACCGAAAATGGACGGAGACACGTCCATTCTGGCGCTGCGTATTCTAGGCTCTGAGCTGAAGCAAGTTTTCCGCAGCGAGGAACTGGTGGGCGATGTGGAAGAGTTCTGCGCTCCTCCGCCCGCGCCCGGCGAAGATATTATGGACGGGTTGCCGTGCAGCGCTGGTCACACCGCCTGCTACATTTCTCCGTATGGTGACGTTTTTCCGTGCGTGCAGTTCCCGCTTCCCAGCGGCAATCTGCGGCGGCAGAGGTTTGCTGATATCTGGGAGAACTCGTCCCAACTAAAAGAAGTCCGCTCGATCCGTGCGCGCGATTTGCCGACCTGTTCGACTTGCGCCCACGTCGGAACGTGCACGCGTTGTCCCGGGTTGGCGTATATGGAAGGGAATATGCGTGGGCCATCCACCGCCGATTGTGAAAAGTCGTTTCAGAGGACGGGCATCTCCAGCGCGAATATGTTGTCACGCGTGCGCATGGGTTCTGCTGGTCCGTTGATTCAAATTCAGGCGGCCGTTTAGTTTTCCTGCCGTCCCTGAGGCCTTGCGCGGTCTAGCGCGCAGTGGAGCTTTTGCTCCGCATTGGCGGGCAGCGCGCCCGTCCCACGCGGGCTTTTCTCACAAGGACCTTTCCCGCCGGCTTTTTCCACGGCACGTTGGTCACCATGCGGAAATCCGGTTGGTCACTGTGGGTTACGAAAGTAAGGCTCAAGATTCCCGAAACCTAAGCGAAGATAAGAACGGAACGATGCTGAAATTTTGAGGAGAGAGATGATGCGAGGGTATTCCTTCCGTTGGTTCGGCGTGACAGCTGGCTTGCTCCTGCTGAGCAGTCTTCTTTCGGCCCAGGCGGTGAAAGACGGCGCCCCATCCGGCGACGCGAGCAACCAGACGACTCACTTGGGATATCCGCAGGACTGGAGTTCGCGGCACCTGCTGATGCCGGGGCTGCGAGCCGACGATGTCATGGCGGCGGGAGAACACGACCCGCGGCATGTTTACAACTGGGTGATGCGGCAAGTGGCGCTGCAAAACGGACGCTGGGGCTGGCCACGGCCGCGGCCGCGACGGCGAATCAAGATCGACTGGTCGGTTTCACTAGAGAACGGCTATGTGCCACAAAACCAGTTTCCGGCGAAATACCAGTTTGGCATTGGGCAGGAGAATTGCAACTCCGATTACGCACTGTTTGGACTGACCGTGACCACCGGGACGCAGGCCAACTTGGTCGGGATCAATAATCTATACACGAACGGCACTTCACCGTGTAATGGCGGGGCTCCCTGGGTGGCCTTTGCCTACAATACGGTTACACAAACGGGAGGGCAGATCCGGACGTCGCCGACGCTGTCGATCGACGGGACGAAGGTGGCGTTCGTCGAGAGCACCAGCGGGGGTTCCTACTTCCACGTCCTGGTGCTGCCGAATCCGATTCCGACGCCGCCGTCGCAGTCAGGCACGGTGTTGAGTCCGCTGACTCCCCCTTCATGCGCGACCCCAACGACGCCGGGCTGTATGACGACGCTCGCCATCCAAACCAGCGCGACCGATTCGAATTCCTCACCTTGGGTGGATTACAGCGCGGATGCGGCATACGTGGGCGCCGACAATGGCGTGCTCTACAAGATCACACCGGTATTTGGTGGCGGCGCGCCTGCGCTGGTCAGCACTGGGGGCTGGCCAGTCACGGTCTCGACTCAGACCACCAAGGTGCTGACTGCTCCGGTTGTCGACGACAACGCGACCAGGATTTTCATTGGGGACGGATATGGCTATTTGTACGGAGTCAACATGACCAATCCGGGCACATCCATGGCGCAGTTGACGGTCGGGTGGGTGGGGCACGGAGCCGGGACTGGGGTTGTAGACCCGCCATTTGCAGTCACGGATCCTGCCAACTCCGCCATCGACCAGGTGTTCGTATTTACCGGATGCAGCACAGTGGAGGGCATCGGCGGTGCGATCAGCCAGATTCCCGCGAACTTCACAACTTCCACTACGCTCACCACCAGCAACACCGTGGATCTGGGTTCGGGCAGCGGGGATGGGGACTGTACGACCGATAACGCCCATTCGGGGGCGTTCGATAACGCGTTTTGGTTGAATGGGTCGACGTCGGGGCACATGATAGCATGCGGATTCGTGTCGGGGACCTCGAGCAAACCGCTTATCCCGTCAAATCCAAAAATGTATTTCTTCCCCTTCGCGAGTCACGTCATTACCAGCACGGGATCGTCTACCTTTGTGGTGAACAACACAGTCGTAGGGGACGAGTGTTCACCATTGACCGAGTTTTACGACGGCACGACGGACCGGGTATTCTTCGGAGTGGGCGGCACAGCCGACGGATACTTGCAGAGCTCCACGATTACCACCTCGTTGACCACACCAAACTGCACGGGCCTGCCAACGTCCAGTTGCGTGGCGTCTCCGAGCGCTCTCGGAGGAACCAGCGGGATCGTGATCGATAACCAAGTGTCGAACGGTGGGGCGAACATCTATTTCTCGACCGTGGCGGCGGGGTCCGTGAACGGCCAGAAGTGCAATGTATCCGGCGGAACTGCAAATCCCTATTGTGCGGTGAAGCTGACCCAGTCGGGGTTGCAGTAAGCTCTCTGGGTGCGGGCGAGAACTCAGTTTTCGATCGACAGTGGGCAACCGCACATTGGAGAATCCGATCAGTCTCGTCGTCACCTGCTGCAGCGGGGAAACGGCATTAAATCCCCTTCCATCGACTACGCCACCGCGTTGCCTAGCGTGAATAGACTCTGCCAGATCAGTTCTGCCGCGTTAGTACACTCGACCATGGTTACCGAGGCTGGCACGGACGGGCCATTCCTTGAACGGTCGCAAAGGAGGACACTTGATTCCAGAGACAATCCAATGCCGCAAGAGTCGATCCAAACCGAGCTTTTCGTCACCCTCGTGCACCACTATGAGCAGGACCCACGAGAATTCGTGAGGCTGCCGCAGCAGACCGTGGATTCATCGTTGGCGCGGATCGCGGTCGCTGAACTGCGCAATGAAGGCTATGTCGAGGAGCAGGTGAGGGGAGTCGTCCGACTTACGCCACGCGGATATCAGGTATACCGCAGCAAGCCGCTTCCCGCCGCTTAGCAGTCTGTGACAACCCCCAAATCGCCGCCGTCTGGGTTGAATGCGCATTCATAATGGGTCCCTTCGGGACGCCTCCAGCGCGAAATTTACATTTTGCTGACAAACACGCCGCCAAGGTCTGCTAGGCTCCGTTGCGCTGAGAAAGATTGACGGATGGAACGACCTCGTCTCTGGCGGAAGAAACTTGTCCCTCTCTCTCTTGTCCGTATTCTCACCGCTTTGCTGGCGATCTGTGCAATCGCCTTGCCAACTAAAGGGCAGGACGAAACGCCGAAGCTGGAGTTGTACGGGGGCTACGACTATGTTCGAGTGAGCGACCTCGGCCTTTCCTACAACTTCAACGGAGGCAGTGGTCAGTTCGCCTACAATGCCAACCGCTGGCTCGGGATTGTAGGAGACTTCGGCGGCTACTACACCAGCGATGGCTTCCACGCGGGAGTTCTCTCTTACATGGGCGGACCGCGAGTCAATCTTCGCGGTCATGGAAGGATGACGCCGTTTGCACAGATCCTGTTGGGGGCAGCGCGAAGTATCGACAATTCGCCTTTGAACGCCTTCGCGATGACCGTGGGCGGGGGCGTTGATTTCAAAATCTCGCAACACTTCGCGATTCGCCCAGTTCAGGCCGAATACTTCCTGACGAAATTCTCGGACGGTGCAAGCGACCGGCAGAATAACTTCCGGTTTGGCGCGGGAGTTGTGTTTCAGTTCGGCACGCGATAAATCGCTCTGGGAAGTTTAACTAAGAAGCAGAACCTCGCGGGTGAACTGCTGCAGAAGCAAGGCAGTACTTGGACAATCTGCACTTCAATAGAAGAAAACAAATTTCTTACAACAATGCCGCTCTTGACTGCCGAAGCGGCGTGATCTATAAGCTCTTACGCTGAAAAATTCTCTCGAACGCCAGAGATCTTTATTGCAGAATCCGCTCGTCCAACTCACCTCCGTACAGGCCCGCCGAATCTGGCTGCATGCCCAGCGCCTGGACACCACCGAACCCTTCGGCTCCGGCCCGAAGGCCACGCCGGCAGCGGTGGCGCACCTGGGCTACTTGCAGATTGACACCATCTACGTCATCGAGCGGAGCCACCACCACATCCTCTACACGCGCATCCCTACCTATCGGCGCGAGCATCTGCATCAGGCACAGAGCATCGACAAGACCGTTTTCGAGTATTGGACGCACGCCCTATCGTACCTACCGACGGAGACACTGCGATTTTATGTCCGCGATATGCGCCAGGCGCACCAGGATTGGCAGCGTCGTAACGGCTGGTTTGGCACGGTTTCAAATGCTGACCTGCGCCGAGTGCTGTCGCGCATCCGCAGACATGGCGCACTCACCATCCGTGACATCGAAGACGAGCCGGTGGAAAAAGACTATGCATGGGCCAGCCGCAAGCCTTCCAAGCGCGTTCTGGAGTTGGCCTTCTACAAGGGTTTGGTGACGATTAGTCAGCGGGCCGGAATGCTGAAGACTTACGAGCTCATGACTCGCCATTTCGGTTGGGACCGTCTGCCACGCGCTGCGACCGAAAGGGAAACTTTGAACTACCTGCTCGATCGTGCTCTGCAATCGCAGGGGATCGTGAGTGTGGACTCGATCTGTCATCTGGACGCTCCACGCAAACTAGCGATGAGGCGGCTGCTGGAGTCGCGAGTCCGTCGAAAGGAGTTGACACCTGTGCAACTGGAAGGAGCGGGGCAATGGCTGCACTGGGTCCGACCGGAGACTCTCGATGCAATTTCCGATCCGGCACAGGAACAGATTCATATCCTCTCTCCCTTCGACCCGCTGATCATCCAGCGCAAGCGACTCCGGCTCTTTTTCGATTACGAGTATCGCTTCGAAGCTTACGTTCCCAAGCACAAGCGGGTGTTTGGCTACTTCGTTTGCCCGGTTCTGATCGGGGATCGGATCGTTGCCGCCCTCGACCTCAAAACCGACCGGTTGCGGAAAAAACTTATGGTGCAGCGCTGGCACTGGATCGGCCGAGCGTCCCGCGCCCATCAGCAGCAGGTCGAAGCCGCGTTGCACAAGTTCGAGCAATTTCAGTTGGGACGGAGTTAGATCGAGCGCCAGCCATTTATTCGTAACGCAGGCAGACAATGGGATCGAGGTTCGCCGCTAAATTGGCGGGATAAAAGCCAAAGAACACGCCGACCGCGACCGAGATGGTGAACCCGATCGATACCCACAGGTACGACAATGTTGCCGGAATCGAAGGGACAAACGTCCGCACCAGTGTCGAGACCCCGGCCCCGATCAAAATGCCAATCGTTCCGCCCACGACAGTGAGGACTACTGCTTCCAGCAAGAATTGAAGGCGAATATCGACCCGCCGCGCGCCGATAGCCTTGCGTAATCCGATTTCATGAGTGCGCTCGGTCACGGAGATAAGCATGATGTTCATCACTCCGATGCCGCCGATCAGCAATCCGATGGAGCTGATCACACTGGTAAGAATCACCAGCGCACCCGTCAGTTGATTCCATAAATTGCTGAGGAAGTCGGGCGAGCTCAGCTCGAAATCATTTTCTTTGTTGGCGGGAATATGGCGCAGGCGGCGCATGGCCTGAATCACTTCGTCTTGCGCCGTTTGGCGGCTGACGTTGTCAGGGACGGTGAAAGCCATGATCAGCTCCTTGGCCTCGGGATACATCTTTTTGAAGTTGCTGAGCGGGATGACCGCGAATGCGTCCACCCCCGGACCAACGAACAGGCCTGGGTCGTGCTCAAAGACGCCGATCACGTCATAAAGTTCGCCGTTGATTCGCACAGTTTTGCCGACGGCATCGGTGTAGGGGAAAAGAGATTCATTGATCGCGGCACCCAGCACTGCTACCGGCCGCGCGTGTTCCTGATCGAAGGCGCTGATGAAGCGGCCACGCCCGACGGTGAAGAGAGGAATCGCCTCGGCATATTGAGGCTCGACGCCGCGAACGATGACCTGCTCGACGCTGCGATTGGCGTTGGTGATGAGGTTGCTGTCGCCGAAGAAAAAGCCGCGCGTGCCAAACGTCGTCACAGTCTGCACGTCGGGCGCGGCCTGGCGGATGAAGTCGGCGTAGTCGTATTCGAAGTATTTACGGGTGCGAATACTTTGCGGCCAGCGCGATGGGTCGGAACCGGGCGGGAATCGCGAGACAAAATACGTCCGCGAGCCCAAAGACTCGACTTTATCCTGGACAAACTTGTTCAAACCCTGAATGATGCTGGCCATCGAAATGACGGAAGACACGCCGATCACGATGCCGAGGACCGTCAGCGCGGATCGCACCTTGGAAGACCGCAGGGTTTCGAGCGCCGCCAGGCAATCCTCCCGGGCCTGCGAAGTGGTCATGATCGGCATCAGTCAGACCTCAAGGCGACGATCGGGTCCAGCCGGGACGCGCGGACAGCAGGATAGATTCCGAAAAACAATCCCACTGCGGAACTGAGAAACACTCCCAACACCGCGACCCAGCTTTGCACCGAAGCAGGGAATGGGGTGAACATTCGGAGGAGCAGCGCGACCAAAAATCCTAGCCCGATGCCAACCACTCCACCGGCAATGCACATGGTCACGCTCTCGGCGATGAACTGGCGTACGATGTCCAGCTTGGTTGCGCCCACCGCGAGGCGCACGCCGATTTCCCTGCGCCGCGCAGTCACGCTCACCAGCATCACATTCATGATGACAATGCCACCGACCACAACCGAGATCACGCTCACCATAATGAACACAGCAAAAAATGCCGAGCTGATGCTGCGCCACAAAGCCATGTAGCTTTCCTTGGTGCCGATGAAGAAGTCGTCTTCCATGTTCGGCGTAAGGTGATGCCGTCCGCGCAAAGTGAGCTGCGCCTGATCCTGCGCGGGCTCAAACTTCTCTGCGCTGGTCTTGACGTTGATGGTCAGGCTGGTATGTGCGCCTTGCATGCGCAGGAAGTTCGAGAGTGGGACCATGACGAAGTTGTCCTGATCCTGGCCCAGCACGCTGCCGATTTTTTCCATGGTGCCGATCACGGTGAACTCATCGGTGCCAATGCGCATGGTCTTGCCCATGGGATCGACGCCGAGAAACAACTGCTGCACCAATGTGTCTCCGATCAGGCAGACGTTGGCCCGATGATCGGCTTCGGAGGAAGTGAAATAACGGCCGCGCTCGACGGTGCGCGTATCAATGTCCGCCATGGTTGAGGTTTGGCCAGAGAGGTTCACATCTGTGACTTCTTTGTTGCCGTATCGCACTCGCACCGTGCTGCTGGCGCTGGCACCGACTACTTCACATGCGGTGCAACGGTCGGCGATGGCTTGCATGTCGTCGAGCTCAATCTTCCTGTATTTCAGAGCCTTGATGACGATGTTGAAGTCGGTTACTGCGAATGGAGTCCGCGCGATTTGAAAAACATTCGTGCCCAGGTTCGCGATCTTTTGTTCAACATAAACGTTCGCTCCTTGGACCAGAGTCATCACCGTGATGAGCGTGGCGACTCCCATGGTAAGGCCCAGCATGGTGAGCGAGGCGCGCAGCTTGTGGGCGCGCAGGGCGTCGAAGCATTCGGCCAGATTGTCGCGGACGGCGAGCATAGGCGCGGACAAACATTTCCAGACAAGGCTGATTCAATCCTAACAGCGTTTTCTTTTGGACAATGGGATGCGGCTTCTTGCAGATGATTGAAGAGGGATGAGGCGGATCAGTCACGAATGACGATCCGCCGGAGTTCAGTCGGTGAACGGCTCAGTCGGCAGCCATGCCTTGAGCTTCCTGCTCGAATTGGCCACGGAGCTGTCCTTCCAACGCTGCCAATTGCGCTTCGATCTCTTCGCTCGCCTTGCGCTTCTTGATGATCTCCTCGCGATAGCGGCGCAGGAAGTAATCGATGGTCTCCACGCGGATGCGGATCGAGCCGGAGGGTTTGTTTTCGTCAAGATCCTTGAAACAGAAATACGGCGTGCCGGACTGCTCGATGATGCCTTCGACGACTCCGTAGATGGGCGCGTCGTGACCGCACTTGAAACTGGAGATTTCAAGTGCAACGAGGTTGGGATGGCGGGCAGTGAACTTTGCCGCCCATACTTTGTGGTTGGTGCTGCAGGAATAAGAATTTTTCCACGCGTCCGTAATGTCGAGAGGATGACTGATCACTCCGGCGCGAACTTCGTCGCCGAACAGGCGTTCCAGCAAATCTTCGTCTAGCGGCAACGTGTTTTGCGAGAAGATGGGATAGCCGAGCTTCTGGAACTCCTCCATGATTTCGTGATTGAGGCCGGGATCATGGTGATACGGACGGCCCAACATCACGATGCCGATGCGATCTTCGCGCTCGAGTTGGTCCATCACCTGGCGGGCGCGTTTGCGAATACTGGCCTCGTAGTCGGTTAGCGCCTGGAAACCGACTTCGACGGCGCGGTCATTCTCTTCCATCGAGAGCCCGAGGATTGGCTGCCAGGCCTGCAGCATTTGATGCGCGAACAGTTTGCGATCGGCAAAATTGAGGATGGGATCGACGTATTTCACATTGTTCTCGGCGAAAACGTCGTTCTCTTTGGTGAAGGCCGCTTTCACGGTTTCGGGAGTTGCGGTCACAGTTGGGCAAGCGTTCGCGCCAACAATCTTGACCAGCGGAGAAGTCAGCACGTCATACATGGGGAAGAAAATAATGTCCAACGGTTTCTTGCGGTGTTTTTCCTGGATCAGATTGTAGACATGCGAAATGCCGATCTTCGCCGGGAAGCAGGGATCGATCGCGCCGCGGCTCGCGCCCGCACGGTAGAGTTCGGAGCTGGTGTAGTCGGAGTAGATAATGTTTTCCGGCTGCACGCCGAGGCTCTCGAGATATCCATTGAAGAGCGGCGCATATGTGTAGATGTTCAGCACGCGGGGAATGCCGACGCGAAGTTTCTTGCGGCCTTCCAGGAGCGGGACGCGCTCTTTCGCGGCCTTGTTCCAGAATTTCGTCACCGGAATGGGGTCGGCTACAGTCTTCGGGTTTACCGGCCGGAAGACCTCGCGGGCAGCGAAGTCCACGAAGTTCGGATACTTGTCTTTGATTTCATCAATGCCGGCTTTGATCTCCTTCATGTCATTGACATCTTCGACCAGGCCCTTTTCGCAGGTCGCGATAATCAATCGCTGCTCACCGTGCATCAGCGGAACTTTCGTGACCTTCTGAATCGGAATCAGGCTCAGATCATCTTTGGGAGCGGTTCGGATATCGATGAACGTGCGCAGGCAATTGTTCTTGCAGAAGTTGCAGCGCGTAGATTCGTTGCGAGTGGTGCGGTACTGAATCTTGCGCACCGCGTCCAAGCCGACAAACGAAGTCTGAAGTCCGTTCTTCCACAGGCGGACGGATTCCACCGCGGCCCCAATGGCTCCCGACTCGCCGCAGAATTCATGGACGATGATTTCCGGTTTCTTGCCGGCGGCGCGGAAGCTATTTTGGATGAAGTCGACTTCCGCTTTGACCACGGCCATGTTGTTCTGGGTTCCACCTTGCAGGACGAAGCGCGTGCCCAGAGCTGCGAGATTTGGAATGCTGGCCACGTACAGGAAAACATTTTTTGGAAGCACGGCCGCCAGACCCGCGAGAATCTCCTCGGCGCGCCAGCCTTGACGCTGGAAATTCACGATGTCGGATTGCATGAAGACGGCGCAGCCATAACCGAACACCGGCATCGATGTAGCAGAGAAAGCCAGATCGGCGTATTGTTCCACGCTCAGTCCAAAACCTTCAGCTGTCGATTGCAGGAAATACCCGTTTCCCGCCGAGCATTGCGTGTTCAGTTTGAAATCTTTGACTCGGCCGTTATGCAGAATGATGATCTTGATGTCCTGCCCGCCCACGTCGACGATGACGTGGGGATCCTCGTAAAACTTGAGCGCTGATTCGGTGTGGGCCACTGTTTCTACGAGCGCGACGTCCGCGTGCAAAACGTCTTTCAGAATGTCCTTCGCGTAGCCGGTCGTGGCGACTCCTAAGACTTCCAACTTCGCGTTCTGCGCTTCCACTTGGCCGCGCAAATTCTCGAACATTTCAATCGTGTCCTGAATCGGGTTGCCGTTCGAGAGCTGGTAAGACTTGCAGAGAATGTCGCCCTTTTCATCGAGCAGTACGGCCTTGGTGGAAGTGGAACCACCGTCGATGCCGATAAATCCACCCACGGTCTTATGGGCAGGGAAGGTCGCGGGTACAAACTTCTTGCGGCGATAGTCGACCTTGAAGTTGTCCAACTCTTTGTCGTTGGTGGTCAGCCCCTTCGCGCCAGCCTTGGCTTTTTCTTCCTGCCGTCCAAAGTCGATGTAGTGCACCAGCTTTTCGTATCCCTGGTAGCAGCCGACGCAATCTTCCTCACTCTTACCGAATTCAATCGCCCCAAGCGCGGCGAAGTACTGCGCGTTTTGCGGAACTTTAATGAGGTCTTCCGGCTTTGCGCCATCAGGAATCGCGACCTTGCGCTCCTGCCACATACGGGGAATGTTCGCCTGCCAGGCTTCGCGCATGCCTTTAATAAAGCTGTTCGGACCACCTAGCAGCAAAACGTGCGGCCGCAGCGTATGGCCGCGCGTGAGAACGCTAAGGTTCTGCAGAACGATTGCCTCAAAAAGCGAAGCCATCAATTCATCCGGCGGTGTTCCCACTTTCTGCAGACTATTGATGTCGGTTTCAGCGAACACGCCGCATTTGCCAGCGACCTTGTGCAGTTTGATCCCGTGGTAGCCTTGCAGGGCGAGCTCAGCGACTGGAATCTTCAGCTTTGCGTTGATCTTGTCGATGACTGCGCCAGTGCCGCCGGCGCACTTGTCATTCATTGACGGAATCTTCTTCTTGCGTCCGGTCTCATCATCATCTTTGAAAACGATGATCTTGGCATCCTGTCCACCGAGTTCGATCACGGAATAGACTTCAGGATGCATCTTCTCGACCGCCAGCGAAACCGCCGTGACTTCCTGCACGAACTTGGCGCCGATCTGCTCGGCAATCCCTCCGCCGCCGGAGCCGGTCATAAACATGCGCGTGTTGTGGCGATTAATACCCACTTCTTTTTCAATACGGCGCAGGAATTCCAGCGTCTTCTCCGGCTGCTTGGTTTCGTGGCGCTGATAGTCCTGCCACAGAGCTTTATCGGTAGCTGCATCCACAACGACGGCTTTGACTGTGGTCGAGCCAACGTCCAGCCCGACCATAAATTCCGTGTGGTGATCGTGTGCCCGTTGGGTAGGCGCGGGAGCTATCTGAAATAATTGCGGCTTCGGTGCTTGGCCCAGATGGTCGTGCATTGTATCTCCAATCAGTGGCAAGAAGCGTTTCGAATTGTGTTGACCGCCATCTTGCTCCAAGTTGGTTTGCGAGCAAGATGGCGGTGTTGACCACGATTAAGCGGCGTTGGGCACTGCGATCCCGGGAACGCGTGCACGCTTCCATAGTCGCGTGCTCTTATCCATCCGATCGCTCACGTGCAACACGAACTGGGCCGCAGTTCCCGTAACGCCTTCACGATGCGGGACGTGATAGAAGGGCCGACGCAGTTCCGGATGCTCGGCAATGAACTCTCTGATTCCCTCCATGCTCTTGCCGGTGGATTTCAGACATTGCTCGAATTCGGTCTTGGCCTTGACCTTGGCCTCGCCCAAAGCCATCTGCACCCGGCTGTGAGCGTTGACCTCGCCCTCGCCAGAAGTTTCGATGGGCAGGAAAATCATTTCTTTGAATTTGTTGACCACGGCCGACTGTACGCCGTCCGACTGCGACGAAGGCATGCAGCCGAAGGGTTTGAGCGCCAACACCATGTGGCAAAGGCGATGCACGGTGTAGTAGACGTTCTTGCCAACTTCAAGGTGACCTTCTCCGCCGCGAGCGAACTGGTTATAGAAAGGATGGGCCATCTCAGCCAATTCGGTTTGCGGAACGAGATGATGAGTGATGCCACCCATGTTCTTGATGGTCCGGTGATAGAAGAAATTCCACATGCGCTCGCCGGCGCCAATGCCCCATAGCTTTTTCTGCAAGCCGAAGTAGTTCGCCATCTGCTTCTTCACTTCATACCATTCGGGATTGCGATGCGGACGATTGACCGGCCACTTCGCGATGGCGTGCGCCTTGGCCTGATACATCAGATAAGCCACCCAGGTTGCAATCGGTTCCACCACCACCTGCGCGCCTTCGCGTTCGAGGAAGTCGAACATGTGGAAGTTGCCATCGCCCTCGGTGATCTGCGCCCAGAATTCGCCCGTGATCTTTACCACCGGCCTCACCTTGGTGCGATCGACCTCGATGCGATTCATCTTCTCGCGAGCCGAGGCCAGGGCGTTGAGATAATCTTTGCCCCACATGTGCTCATGCCATTTGCCGAAAACATTAAAGGTGTTTCGGAGAATCTTGTTGCTCTTGAACTTGGGCTTCGCCCATTCGGGGGCGCGCTCCTCGACCTCGAAGGAATCGCGATTGCGCAGGTCTTCGCACAATCCGTCGACAGCTTCATGGAAGACGCGATCCGTCTCGCCTTTATTTACTTCGAAGGGACGGACCTGGTAGATCAAATCGTTAATGACATCGCCGAGGTGCATGGCGTTCAACATACCGAATCCGAAATCGATGGTGAACTTCAGCCCCGGCTCGCCCGACGCGGCTTTGATGCCGTCGCTGTCTTTGAATAGCAGCACGCGGAAGCCATCAAACCCGGCGTTTTTCAGGGCGAAACGGTACTCCGCTTCATACATGCCAAACCGGCACGGACCGCAGGAACCGGCGGTAAAGAAGACGTACTTATCCAGAATGTCCTGGCGAGAGACGCCCTCTTTCTCCAGGAATTGCAAGTACTGCACCAGATTGCCGACGGTGAAATAGGTCGGATTGCACTGGCCGTTATTGCCGTATTCCTTGCCGATCTGGAATGCAGGAACGTCGGGCACCGGCAGCTTCTCGCAGCGATAGCCGCAGCCCTGGAACACGGCACGGATCAAGTCCTCGTGCTTCCAAGTGAAACCTCCGAACAGAATTGTGACCTTGTTGCGCTGCTCGGCAGTAAACGCTCTTTCCACCGGCCGGTGAAAATGTTCGGGCTGGTCCAGCCCCGCAATTTTGCGCAACCTGGCACGTTCCGCCGCCATGCGCTGTTTAATTTCCTGATCGTTTTCGATGTTGATGAGATTCGTCGCCATTATCTTCCTCCGGCGTATGCAGTCGTGTGAAAGCTTGATGAGATAGGACGAACGGCAGGACCGCCATTCGCGCAAGGCAAATTCGGGCAGAACACGGGTTTCACCTGCTGCTTGCACTCGAGGCGAGTGCGGAGCACATCGGACCTGGTAAGACTAAGCACCAGAAGCTCCTCACAGCTCGGGACAAGGAGGTTCGATGTTTTACGCCCGCGAGAACCAATCAGCAAATTCCCGTGAACGCCTTACAAGAGCGATACTACAGGTTCCCAACAACACGCCGAGGCGCTTCGGTCGCCTCTGCTCGTCTCGACCAGCCTACTGAGCGAAGCTGCCATTCTTCGACAGCCCACCCCACTGGCAACTGTTCCTCTGGTTATAACAAAAACTCCGGTTGCGATTCAAGGTGGGGAAGCAGTGAATCCGTTAATACTTACTATCTGCAAAACATAACTTTGCCATTCGCAATAAAACAGCCCGCCGTGAGGGGTTCGGCGGGCCGAAGGACGGGCACAGTACTTCTTTTAAATAGCCCCGTTAATTGATTGGCCACATTCTGCTACTCCCATGCTGAGAAAGGTAATTGCACTGAAGGACGAATCTATTAGATATTGGTTAAGGTGGGCTTTACCTTTGTACACGTGGATCTGCGAAGTTCAGGGTCTTGGAGCAGGCGTTCCTAGTCTTTCAGCCATTCTTACCAACTCCGGTAAAGAGGATGCACCCATTTTGCGCATGAGTTGACTACGGTGAACCTTAACTGTGGTTTCGCTGGTTCCAATTTCAGCGGCAATCTGCTTATTGGGGAGACCCGAAACTACCAGCGGCAGCACCTCGCGCTCGCGAGGCGTCAGCCATTCAAAGCGATCGCGCAAGGTGGCGATTTCCGATTCTTTCTGGCGTCTGGCGTCGTCGCGTTCCAGCCCGGTTTGAATCGCATCCAGCAAATCCTGATCGCGGAATGGTTTGGTCAGGAACTCGATGGCTCCCGCTTTCATCGCTCGGACTGACATAGGAATGTCGCCGTGCCCGGTAATAAAGATGATCGGAATGGAAATGTTGGCTTCCGCTAATTTGCGCTGGAAATCGAGCCCACTGATGCCAGGCAATCTAATATCGAGGACCAGACAACTGGGCACTTTCGGTCTTTTCCTTTGCAGAAATTCCTGCGTCGAGCCGAAGAGTTCGACATGTAGGCCGACCGAGCGGATGAGGCTCTTCAAAGCTTCGCGGAGCGATGCATCGTCATCGACGACGAAAACGATAGAGCTTGGTTCAGTCATGGGCTACGCTGCCTTGGGCAGGATCAATTGAAAGACTGCGCCGTGCGGGGACCCGAGAGTAGCCTCCAAGTGGCCGCCGTGAGCTTCAACAATGGAACGGCTGATCGCCAGTCCCATTCCAATGCCCTCGGGCTTGGTGGTGAAGAATGCTTCGAAAATACGGTCTGCCTGCTCCGGATCGAAGCCTCTTCCGGAATCTTGAACTTGGATCAGCACTCCTTCCGCATGCTTCGCTGTCTTGATGAGCAGCGTCCTTGGCCGCTCGGTGATCGTAGTCATGGCGTCGATGGCGTTTATGATCAAGTTCAGTATTACCTGCTGTAACTGAACCCGGTCGCCAAGCACAGTGGGAACATCGGTTGTCACCTCCGTGTGAACAGCAATACCGGCGGTCATAAGCTCGTTGTGGGCCAAGCCCAACACCTCCCGGATCACTTCATTCACATCTAGTGGCCGTAGTTCGGGATCTGCCTTCTTCAGCAGGGTTCGAATTCTCTTGACAACGCTGCTAGCCCGATTGACCTCCTGCATGGCGCTCATCATCGCCTGACGGGCTTCGGTCAAATTGGGCGGTTGTATGGCAAGCCAGTGCAGCGATGCACTCGCATTCATGGCTACCGCCGCAAGGGGCTGGTTGATCTCATGCGCGATCGATGCCGTCAACTCACCCATGGTCGCGATTCGAGCCACGCGGGCCAGCGCGGCTTGCGATTCCTGCAGAGCCTGTTCGGCCCGTTTGCGGGCTTCCTCCAATCTCACTCGTTCAGTAACGTCCCGTTGGATGCCCCAGCTCCGCACCAGCTTTGCGTTCTCCACAATGCCGATCATGCTATTCAGAAAAATCTTGGGATTGCCACGCACGTCGACTTCGTGAGACTCGCGCTCCAGCACGCGGAAGCCGGAGCGGATGTAGTCACGGGTGAGCTCGACATTTAGGGGATCGTTCGGATCGAGCGTATCCGTCAGCCGTTTGCCCAGGAATTCCTGTTGAGAACTTAGGCCATACATCTTGGCCATCGCGTCGTTGCATTCCGCCAGGTAAGAATCGTGGAGGATGTGATACACCAGTTCGTCCTCCGGCAGGTCCACGGGAATGGGAGCGTCCAAATCCTGGCGGAAGATGCCTTCGGAACTCTGGGCAACGAAGTTTCGGTAGTTTTCTTCACTGCGCCGCAGGGCCTGCTCTGCCCGTTTGCGCTCAGTGATGTCGCGGGCCACGGCGATCCGATAGAGCCGGTCCAGGGGAACCTGCTTGACGCTGACTTCCACGGGAAACGTCGAACCATCTTTCCGCCGGTGAACGCTCTCGAAGACGATGGATCCTGAGTTCGACAACTCTTTATTAATCCGCTCGAACGTGTCGATTTGGGGATCGATATCGTAGATGGTCATGGAGAGAACTTCTTCGCGAGTACAGCCTAGGTCTAAGCAGGTTCTCCCATTCACATCTAGGAAGCGGAGGGTTTCGGGATCAATCACGTAAATGGCATCGTTGGATTGGTCGATCAACAGCCGGAAGAGCCGGAGGGATTTCTCCGCCCGCATGCGCTCGGTAATGTCGCGCGACACGGCCACGCCGTAATCACGGTCCAGATGCACCCTTCGCAAATTGACTTCCACCGGAAACGTAGTTCCATCCTTCCGCCGGTGCACTCTTTCGACAATTGCGAACCCTAACTGTCGCAACTGCTGTTGCACCTCCTGCCGCACACTTTTGTCGTAAAGGGGATCGATATCGAGAACAGTCATCGACAGGAGCTCTTCCCGGCTGTACCCAAGGTCTATACATGCCTTTTCATTCGCGTCCAGGAAGCGGAGGGTATCGGGATCAACTACCTGGATGGCATCGCTGGATTGATCCACCAGGGCTCGGAACAATTTCAACTCCTGGATCGTGTGCTCACGTTCTTGCGCACCCTCCAGCAAACTTTGGTTGGCCTTGCGGACCAGTTCGTCGGCTCGCTTCTGTTCGGTGACGTCGTGGGCCATGCCGCGAACGACGGGGAAAGGCACGCCGTCGGTGCGCAAGGTGTTGTGGTATTCCCAGATCCTGCGCTCTCCGGTGCGAGTGATGACTGGCACCAGACCCTTGTCCGTGCCGACGGCTTTCATCCTGGCCAGGTATGCGTCGAACTGTTCGCGAGATTCGGGCGAGATTAGTTCGCGCATGGGGATTTCTAGGAGTTCGGCAACTTCATACCCTAGAATCTGCGCTGGCGCACGATTCGCCGACAGTAATTTCCCCTGCAAATCGTGGGTGCAGAGCAGGTCCTGGCTGTGTTCGACGAGGTCGCGAAGGCGGTCTTCGCTTTCCCGCAGCCTTTCTTCGGCTCGCTTACGCTCCGTAATGTCGACGAAAATGCCCACCGCGCCCCGGACCTTGCCCTGGCTATCCAGGAATGGAGCGGCGTTGCCGAACATGTCGCGCGAAGTGCCATCCTCGAATAGCAGGGTGAGCTCGGAATCACGTACCTCCTGCCCTGACGCAGCGGCCTTCTGAACCGGCAGCTCGCTGGTAGAAAGCTCGCGTCCGTCTTTGAGGATGCGGAAGTTCGAAGGCCTTTCCACTTCCGGCGCAGACTTGGAAAGGTTGACACCGTGGGGCAAGCGGAGTAACTCGTAAGCGACACGGCTTCCTGTCATTTGGCTACCCGCCTGATCTCGTGAAATGAGAGCCATCCCCGGCACCGCATCCAGAATGACTGCCAATTCTTCCGCCCGGGCCTTGGCCTCGGCTTCGCTACGCCTCAGAGCTTCCTCCGCTTGCTTGCGCTCAGTGATGTCCTGAATCACGCAAGCTGCCCGGTCGATGCCGTCGGGGCCTTCGATAGGAAAATACGATATGAATATCTCCCTTTCGCCAAGTTTGGGATACTTGTACTTCAACTCGTATTTGACGACTCTGCCCTGGAAACACTCATCCAATTTCTCCTTGATCACCGAATCAAAGACGCCCTCGTTCAACATCTCTCGCGATGAACGCCCTATGAGCTGTTCTCTCTCCAGACCTCGATAGTTCAGGAAAGCACGGTTCGCGAGTACGTAGTGGTATTCGCGATCAACCACCACAATCATCTCTTCTAAATTTTCGACGACTTTTTCGTATTCTCGAAGCCTTGCCTCCGCCTGCTTGATCTCGACCATTTCGGCGGCCTGTCGGGCGTAGAGATCGGTCAACCGCAATTCGCGCTCCGACGGGGGGTGGGGGGAACGGAAGTGAGTGCAGATGACGCCCAGTGGCTGGCCGCTCCGACCGAACAGAGGCGTAGAGTGCAACGCGCGGAAACCTGCGCAGGCAGCGACCTGCCGATGCGGCTCAAAAGCCGCATCGGTCTGGACGTCCTCGACGATGACGCGCGACCCTCGCGACAGAGCTTGGCCGCAAGGGGTACTATCGTGGCGCACTTCACGGAATTGATCCAGGAAGTCCTGTTGAAAGCCCCGTTGCGCCACGATTTGCAATGTCCGGCTCTGTGGGTTGTAAAGTTGGACGTTGCCAAAATCCGCGTTTTGTAGTTCGATCGTGGCATGGAGGATTTCCTCCAAAAGTGGCTGGAGTTCAGCGCTCGCCATCAACCGGGTGCTCCACTCGTGAAGCCGGGTCATGGCGGCAAGTTCGGCGGCCAGTTCATCCTTTAGCCGCACCAGTTCCTCGCGGGCTTTTTTCCGCTCGGTGATGTCCTGCAAAACGGAAACGACTCGATCGACACCATTCGGGCCTTCCACGGGGAAATACGTTACAAGCAGGTCCCTTTCGCCCAGCTTGGGATAGCTGTACTTCAACTCGTAGGTCACCACCTTACCCTGAAAACACTCTTCCAATTTTCTTTTGACAACTGTCTCAAAGACGTCCTTTTCGATTACTTCTGCGACCGAACGCCCTATGATTTGTTCTCTCTCCATGCCTCGATAGTTCAAGTACGCGCGGTTGGCGAGCACGCAGCGATATTCGCGGTCCACCGCCACGATCATCTCGTCAAGTCCTTCCACAGCCTTTTCGTATTCCTGCAGCCTTGCGTGTGTTCGTTTTCGCTCCCGTGTATCGCGTGCGATCACTTCGATGGCTGGCAATCCTTCCCAAGTTATCGGAATCGAAGCCGACTCTATCTCGACCGATGAGCCATCGAGGGCGAGAAGGACGTGTTCCTTCGGAGGCGTGGCAAGTCCGGTCTGGTATGAGCTGCTCACACGGCTCCTGATGGACGCCAGGGAGTCTGGATGAACGATTTCGGAGGCATCTTTCCCGACGATCTGCTCTGGTCGCTGTGCCCCCAACAATTTCACGGCAGACGGATTGACAAAAACGACTCGCTCTTCACGTACAACAAAAATGGCGTCGGGGAGCATTTCCACCAGGGCGCGATAACGATCCTCGCTTTCGCGCAGGGATTGTTCTGCGCGCTTCCGTTCAGTCAGATCAACTAAGGTGACCAGGTTCGAGTCTCCCATGCAGGAAAGGTGGGCCTCAATATGGCGGGTGGAACCATCCTTGCACCGGACCGTAGCTTCCATTGGTTCAATGTCCGTCCCATTCCTGATGGCCTTTTCCACACGAGACTGCCATTCGGTTCTGACGGTCTGTCTGTATGCTTCATCCGGATAGGCAAGAGGCCACCAATGAGCTACGTCGGGCATATCGTCAACCGTGTAACCAAACAGGGCGGTGAACTTCTCGTTTATCACCTCAACCTTTTGCTCCAACCCGCGACTGACAACCATTGCCACACTGGAGCGCTGCACCAGTCGCCGGCTGTGATCTTCGCTTTCGCGCAGTGCTTGTTCTATGCGCTTGCGCTCGCTGATATCGCGGATCGCGCTCGAAACCAGCACACCTTCTTCCGTTTCCAGCGGGCTGAGGCTGATCTCTACCGGGAACTCGTGCCCGTCCTTGTGTAAGCCATAGAGCTCCAAACCGGCTCCCATTGGCCGTACTCGAGGCTCGGCGAAGAAGTCCGTTCGGTGTTCCGGGTGCCGACCCCGGAGGCGATCGGGCACCAGCATTTCAATTTCTTGCTCCAGCAGTTCCTCCCGCCGATACCCGAACAACCTTTCTACCTGCGCATTGACGAGCGCAATCCTGCCCTCTCGATTCACTACCACCACCGCGTCTGGGGCCGCCTCAAGCAACCCGCGGAACCTGCCTTCTGCTGCCTCCGAGGCCTTCGCGGTTTGTATCAGAGAAAGGATTTGTGGAACGGTGAAGGGCAGCAGCACGGCCGTAGCCACCGATACCAGAGCCGTGACCACCTTGAGGCTGGCGGAAAGCACATAAACCGGAACCCAGACAGTAAGTACCTCCATGAAATGCGTAGCCCCGCACGCAACTATGAACGAGCCGAAGGCCAGGAACATCCAGTGAAACGGTATGTCGCGGCGTCCTTTCTGAACCAGATAAGCAAGAGTGCCGGAAATCGTGAGGTAGGCCAGACCAATGAGTGAGTCAGCAATCACATGAGTCCACACCAATCCCGGCTTGCCAAGGTAGCAATACTGATGAGGCAGGAAATTTGTAGCCAGAATGCGATGTGCAAGAGCCGGCCAAATTATGAATGGCACGCCGGTGATCGCCAACAACACGGTGATCCCATAAAGAACTCGACGCGTGGGGAATTGCGACGGTGCAAACAGTCCAGAGGCAGTTGCGGGCGTTGACATGCGACCTCCTGTCGACAGGCACACGACTGCGCCTGCGACTCGAGTGGCACTGACGTGTCAACGGTCAGGCTTGTCCCAGCCAATCACAGAGCAAGTGATGAATCTTCGCGTACAGTTCAATGTGTCCGCAATCTTCACATACACTCGCCGAGACTGCTCCGGAGTACATTGGACCTTCAGGAGCATCTTGTCGAGCAAAGTCTAATCTCACCAAACCGCTGACCCTATTGGAATGCTGACATGGTTCCGAAGCCATTCTCCCCCTCGTGGCAACCGTCGGTACACCAGCGCTGCTTCAGATGTCCCATCGAACCGGGAACGCAAGTTACTGGTTGCCCAAGAATGTGCCGCTAATTTACACCTAAAGCTTGAGTTGTCAAGACTTTCTTCTTGCCATGGATACCTCGTTGAGGCCTGCTTCTGTTGCTCACGTACTAAACTTTAGTAAAGTTCTCTTTGCAAAAGTCGAAACTGCCCGCACAAACAGAGAATGGATTCGTCCCCGTTCGCGATGGTACTTTCACGACGGTACGGCGAGAAATCCGTTATCAAGAACCCAATATATCCCGGTGTGCCGTGGCCCATCACGAAATTGACTTTTCTAACTGGCAGTCATCCTGGATCTCCATGGAAGATCAACGCCCGGAAGATGGCTTTGAAGAGATCGTAGGCGACAGTGCAGCGCTCAAGCGGATGCTGAAGCTAGCTATCAAAGTGGCGCGCAGCGACGCGCCCGTGTTGATTCTGGGTGAGGCCGGATCGGGTAAAGAGTTGATCGCTCGAGCCATTCACCGCATTAGCGCGAGAAAGAATGAGAGTTTCGTGAAGGTGAACTGCGTGCTGGCGCTGAGTGCTGGTGCGCCGGAGATCGACCTGTTCGGACAAAAAAAAGCAGCCCAAGACGAAAGTCATAAAATCGAACACGTCGAATTGGCAAACCAAGGAACACTCTTCCTGGATGAGATCGCACATCTCTCGCTGGACCTTCAGGCCAAGCTGCTTGGGTTGCTGGAGCGCCGGGAAATTGAGCGACCGGGTAGGGCGAAAAGCATTCCGGTGAATTTGCGGTTGATCGCGACCACCGAATACGACCTGGGGGACCGCGTGGCCAAAGAAACGTTTCGGGGCGACCTGTACGACCGGCTGAATGTATTCTCCATCCCGGTTCCGGCTCTGCGTGAGCGACGCGAGGACATTCCCTTGCTGGCGCGCTACTTCATGCAGAAGTTCGCTCGCCGGCTGAAGAAGCATATAGAAACCATTCCGGACGAGACTATCGGTTTCCTCACGGATTCAGATTGGCCGGGCAACGTCAGGCAATTGGAGAACTTGATCGAGCGGTCGGTAGTTTTGACGGAAGGCCTCGCGTTGCGAGTTCCGCGTGCGGGGTCGCAGGCGGACTCCCAAGCGGAAGACCGCTAACCCGCAGCCATCTGACGGCGACTTTCCATCAAGCTCTATTATTCATTACGGGATGCGCAAGTTGGCAGTCAGCGGCGTATGTCGAGATGATCCTCCCGCAAAAACAAGATAATTCCCCGGAAGGAGATCCCATGTATCTTTCTCGACGTTAAATATGGACATCGATCTGGGCTCGAGCAAAACAGTAACCGTGCGGCTCTGGCCCGGATCGAGTTGCACTTTTTCCCAAGCCACCAGACGCTTCGGCGGTTCATTCGCGCTTGCAGGCAGACCCAGATAAACCTGGGCTACCTCGGAGCCACCACGCGGGCCGGTGTTCTTAACCAAGAAACTCACTTGCACCGCCTTGCCGGATGTCACCTTGAGTTGGGAATAGGAAAAGCTGGTGTAGGAGAGCCCGAATCCAAACGGAAATAGTGGTTCTTTGTTCTCGGCATCGTACCAGCGATAACCAACCTTGAGCCCTTCGGTATAGTTGGCGTCGATGAAGACCGGGGGCGGCTGCAGGTCGGAATTTGGCGGCTGATTGGATGGGGGCGGCGTTGGGATGGTCAAATGCGGCAAATCCGCCTCATTCTTGGGGAATGAGATCGGCAGTTTCCCCGAAGGGTTTACGTCGCCGAAAAGAATATTGGCAATCGCTTCTCCACCGCGCTGCCCGGGATACCAGGATTCCAATACTGCCTTCACGCTGTTCAGCCACGGCATGAGAACGGGATCTCCGTTTTCCAGCACGACAATGGTGTGAGGATTCGCGGCTGCCACTTGCTTGATCAATTCATCCTGATGTTCTGGAAGAGACAGATTCGGCAAGTCAGCGTCTTCGTGAGTGTGCTGATAGACGAAAACGATGGCGACGTCGGAACCAGCGGCCAGCTTGGCAGCGGCCGCGGGATCGGTCCCGTCGTCGTAGTCGACCTTAGCGTTCGGCGCCTTGGCACGGATTGCGCGAAGCGGTGGCGAAGGGTCCCATACCAGCACTGCCAAGAAGCCATTAGGGCCCGGCGGGATTTCCTTGGGAGCAACCGCGTTTCCGCCGACTGGTTCCACTTGGGCCGAGCCGCCCCCCGAGAGCACGCCTACGTCGGCGTGCGATCCGATGACAGCGATCGAATGAAGACTCGATGCTGTCAGCGGTAACTCATTTCCTTCGTTCCGCAACAGAACCGCGCCTTGCTCCTCCACGCGTTGCGCCACGGCAGCGCCAGCCTCGGCATCGATCGGCTTGATTGTTGGAGGATTGTCAATTACTCCGAAGGCAAACATCGTGCGCAGGATGCGATGGACCATGTCGTCGAGCCGCGACATGGGAACGTCGCCATTCTGTACAGCGCTTTTGAGCGGGGCGGAAAAGTATTTGTTCTCGAAAAACTCCTGGTCCAGACCCGCTAGGGCAGCCTTCACCGTGCTGTGGGTTGCGCCCCAGTCTGACATCACCCAGCCTTGAAAGCCCCAATCCTTTTTGAGCACCTGGTTTAGAAGATAATCGTTCTCGCAGGAGTAAACGCCATTGACGCGATTGTAGGCGCACATCACCGTGCCAACCCCGGAATCCTTGATGCCAATTTCGAACGCCAGCAGGTCAAGCTCGCGCATGGAACGCTTGTCGAGATTTGAGCTGACTCCAGTGCGATCGGTCTCCTGGCAGTTGAGCCCGTAGTGTTTGATGTCGGCAATCACGCCCTGATCTTGGATGGCCTTCAATTCCTGCCCAATGATCTTCCCAGCCAGGATTGGATCTTCGCCGTGGTACTCGAAATTGCGTCCATTGCGCGCCTCGCGCATGATGTCATCGCCGCCGCCCAGCGAGACGTTGAAGCCTTGGGCGCGGGTTTCTCGGCCAATCACGGTTCCGAATTCATAGGCCAGCTTCGGGTCCCAGGTTGCGGTTTCGGCCAGCGAGGCAGGCAAAGCTGTGGCCTGGCCGTTTGTGCGCTTGCCGAGGTTGGTGACGCCAACGCCCGCGCCGATCAGGTTGAGGTCGGGGATTCCCAAGCGTGGAATTCCCGGGACATATCCATCTCCGCCGAGGGCGCCTGGAATCTTCGGGCCAAGCATGGCCATGCTTCCGTGGACAAGTTGAATTTTTTCGTCGAGCGTCATCTGCTTCACGACTAGATTGGCTCGCTCGTCGGGTGAGAGATGAGTGTTCGTCCAAGGCTGGTCAGAAGCCTGAGTGAAAGCGAAACTGCCCCATGAGCTTAACGTGAGCACAGCTATGCAGAACGCTCCGGTACTCCCGCGACGTCGAAGCATGTTTCCACTCCCTAATCGGTATTTGAATACGGATTTCCTTCTTCGTATTTACGAGTTCTACGTCGGCTGGATGACGGCGGCGCCATCGATGGTATCGCTCTTCACCGCAGCCAGAGCCTCGTTTGCCTGATCCAGCGGGAAGACGGTGATCTTGGGCCGAAGATTTATGGCGGCAGCGATTTGAAGGAAGTCCCGAGCATCGGAACGAGTCATATTCGCGACGCTCCGAAGCTGACGCTCGCCCCAGAGCAGTCGATCATAGTTGAACTGAGGAATACGGTCCAGGTGAATCGCGTTAATGGCGACCACGCCGCCTTTGCGCAAGCTGGCGAGGGCGGCAATTACGACGTCTCCGCTCGGAGCAAACGTGATCGCCCGGTCGAGTTCGACCGGCGGCTTGTCCGCTTCTTCGCCAACCCACTTAGCTCCCAGCGATCTCGCCAATTGTCTATGCGAATCGCCGCGGGTCGCGACATAAACCTCACATTTCCAAGATCGCAGAACGGCAATGGCCAAATGCGCCGAGGCTCCGAAGCCAAACAAACCCACACGCTCGCCCTCTTCGACGCCAGCCACTCGCAGGCTGCGAAAGCCAATGATGCCGGCACACAAAAGAGGAGCAGCTTGCAAATCATCCAGCGCGGAAGGCAGCGCGAACACGAAATCAGAGCGCGCGAGCGCGTACTCGGCGTAGCCGCCGTTAACCGTGTATCCGGTGAAGACGGGATTGTCGCATAGGTTTTCCAGATTCTTTTTGCAATACCAGCACGTACCGTCGATCCCACCGATCCAGGAGACGCCAACGCGAGTTCCAATCGGAAACTCGGCCGTGGCCCCATCGACGATGTCACCCACGATTTGGTGACCCGGAATAAGCTTCTCGCGACGCGGCGGCAATTCGCCTTCGACGATGTGCAGGTCGGTCCGGCAAACGCCACAGGCACGCACCCGCAGCAGAAGGTGTCCGGGGACGAGCTCAGGACGTGGGACGTCGACGATCTGAAGAGGACGTTTCAAAACGTCTTGCGGAGAATTCAGGACGGCGGCTTTCATCGGATGCTCCACGAGTAATTCTATCGTCCCGCGGAGCGACGTGGTTAAACGCGTTGTTAGATGCTTTGGTCTGCAAACAAAGCGCCGCGCAACGGACTCACGTTGCGTTGCTCAAAGGTTGAGGCCATAATCGGAACGCTCCGCAGAAAAGGAGTAGGCCAAGTATGACTTTTCTTCTCAACCAACCGTGGCTCTTGTTCTTGGCAGCCGGCATCGTTCTGTTTGCGGCAGCGGTCGCCGGCTATGGACTGGCTTCCATCACCCACATCAATGAAGACAGCCATTATCACGAGCAGCTCAACAGCTTGCGCGAAGGATTCTTCGTTCTCTTGGGACTGCTGCTGGGATTTACCGTTGCCATGGTGCTGCCGCGCTTCGACGAAAGAAGGCAACTTGTCATCGACGAAGCCAACGCGATTGGAACAACCATGTTGCGGGCAGAAATGTTACCGGAACCGCAGCGCAGTAAAACTCTGGAACTGCTGCGCGAGTACGCGGTCGTGCGGCACGATTCTGCGGTTGTGGGGCCGGAGCAGTCTTTGCAACCGACCAAGGCCCTTCAAACCCAACTGTGGCAACAGATCGTTTCCGTCACGCAGCAGAGTCAGACGCCAGTCATCGTGGCGTACATACAAACTCTGAATGACACGATCGACGTTTCTGAGAAACGGCTGTCCGCCTTCGAAAACCGCGTCCCCAAGTCGGTGTGGATGATTATTATGATCGTCGCGGTCTTCCAAAGCTTTGCCGCCGGATTCAGCCTGAAGCGAAAGTTCTGGTTCTCTCTAGTGATGACGCCGCTCGTGATTGCCGTGGTGATGGCGTTAATCGCCGATCTCGATAGCCCCTATACTGGGCTGATCCATGTCGAACAGAACGCCATGAATCGACTAGTCAAGGACGTGGCGGGCCCGAAATAACCTCAGCGGACGATGCTCCCTGTCGGCCCGTATCGACGGACAGCTTGTTCAGGGAGATACAGCTTATTCCCGATATACCCGGCAGGTACAAAGACCTATACTTAGCGGGGCGTTCTCGAATTCCTAATCTCGAACTTTTGCTCCGCTGCAAGCAGGCACAAGTGCATCCAATGTCCCGAGAGTCGTTGACGTAACCAAAAACCATGCGCTGGCTAAGTGTTCGACTCATTGTGTCGCTGATTGTGGGGATTACGCTAGTTTCCCTTGCGTTTTCCTACAAGGAAGTACAGCGGGAGAAGCTTGGCCTGCGTAAAGACCTCGAGCGGCGCGCCGAAGTGCTGGGCGAAAGCCTGGCCGGCTACATTGAACCTTACCTTCAAAAGCACTCTCCGCGTGAACTGCAAAAGATTGTTGATCGGTTCGGCAATCGCGAGCGCCTGGAAGGAATGGCGATCTACGACAAAGAGGGTGCACTGCTTGCGGCAACCCACGGTTTGCCTGATCGCCTGGGTAAGCAGCCCCCTCTGGTGACGCAAGCGATCGCAACCAATCAAGGTTCGGGCCAGTTCACACGCTTGGGGACGGCGTCGGTACAAATCTACGCTTATCCTCTTCGTCAAAACGATGAAGCTGTTGGTGGGCTTGTGATCGTCCACGACGCCAGCTATATCAATGCCCAGAGCACGCGCATGTGGCGGGAAGCCTTTGTGCGCGTCTTGGTGCAGGTTCTACTGATCGCTCTGATTACGCTGCTGATTGTCCGTTGGAGCATTGTTGGGCCGATCGCGAAAGCGGCGCAGTGGATGAAAGCGCTCAGGACAGGAAAAGGGACGCCACCCGCGGCCCCGGATCTGGATGTGCTGCGCCCGCTGGCGCGAGAAATGCAGACCTTCGCCGCTAGCTTGATGGCCGCTCGTTCAGCAGCGGAAGTCGAAGCCCACTTGCGCGAAACTGCCGAATCCGTCTGGACCGCTGAACGTCTCGCCGTGCACGTGCGCAGTAAGCTTGGAGACAGCGGCCTCATCGTAGTTTCCAATCGCGAGCCTTACTCGCATACCCGGAAAGGGGAATCGCTTGAAGTTGTGGTTCCTCCCAGCGGGCTGGTGACGGCCCTGGAGCCGATTCTATGCGCGTGCGATGGCAAATGGGTGGCCCATGGCAGTGGCGATGCCGACCGGGAGACTGTCGACGCTAATGCTCATTTACGGGTTCCACCCGACGACCCTAAGTACACGCTACGAAGAGTGTGGCTAACCAAAGAAGAAGAGGAAGGTTATTACTTCGGCTTCTCGAATGAAGGGTTGTGGCCGCTGTGTCACATCGCGCACACTCGCCCGATCTTCCGTACGTCGGACTGGGAGGCTTATCGCGAGGTCAATGAGAAGTTTGCCAATGCTGCGCTCGAAGAGATGGCCGATTTCGAGCAGCCGTTGTTGTTGGTGCAGGACTACCATTTCGCGCTCGTTCCGCGATTGGTTAAGCGCGAACGTCCGGATGCTCGGGTTGCAATCTTCTGGCACATTCCCTGGCCGAACGCGGAGGCGTTTGGCATCTGCCCGTGGCAGCGGGAATTGATTGACGGAATGCTCGGCTCCGACTTGATTGGATTTCACATCCAGTCGCATTGCAATAATTTTCTTCAGACGGTGGACCGCACTTTGGAGTCGCGAATCGACTGGGAACACTTTGCCATCGATCGCGAGGACCATCGGACCGTGGTGAAGCCGTTTCCCATCAGCGTGGATTTCCGGGAAATCTCCGCCAGTCCGCGATCGAATGAATCACCGTACACGGAACGCGTCGACCTGTTGCGAGGGTTGGGCGTGAACGCATCGTTTCTGGGGGTGGGTGTCGATCGCGTGGACTATACCAAGGGAATTCTGGAGCGGTTCCTCGCCATTGAGCGATTGCTCGAGAAGTATCCGGCCTATCAAAAGAAGTTTACCTTCGTGCAAATCGGCGCGCCGAGCCGCACCCACATCAAGCGATATCACGATCTGCTGGGAGAGGTTGAAGCCGAGGCCGACCGGATCAACTGGCGCTTTCAGAATGGTTCGTGGAGACCCATTGTGTACCTCCAGCGGCAGTTCAGCCATGAGGAAGTCCAAAAATATTACCGGGCAGCAGATGTTTGCCTGGTCACCTCCCTGCACGACGGGATGAATCTGGTTGCCAAGGAGTTCATCGCCGCCCGCGACGATGAACAGGGAGTGCTCATCCTGAGTCGCTTTACGGGAGCAGCCCGCGAACTCAACGATGCCCTCATCGTCAATCCGTATGACACCGAGCAGATGGCAGAGGCCATTCGTATCGCATTGGAATTACCCGCAGAGGAACGTCAGGCACGAATGCAGCGTATGCGGCGGGTAGTGCAAGAGCACAACATTTTCCGATGGGCAGGTAATCTGATCGCCGATCTCAGCAATGTCCGGCTCGCGCCGCGGAAGATTGAATCGATGATGGGGCTCAGGGGATTCAGCGCCCGAACCGGTCACTGAGGCCTGGGGTGGGCCATGTCAAATGAGCTTTCTGTCGTGAGCAGCTTCTGGAGCGCTTCAACTACCCCTGCTCCGTCCTCGCCAGACGTTACCATATGAACTCGTTCCTTCAAACTTGGAATCGCATTGGCAACGGCCACGGAGAACCCGCACAGGCTCAAAAACGCATAGTCGTTTTCTGCGTCACCGATCCCTACGACGCTGGCAGCCGGCAGATGCAACTCAGCCATGGCGGCCCGGAATCCCGTGCTTTTATCCACGCCAGCCGGAAGGACCATGACCGACTCCCGGTTGAAGATGACTTGCAAGTCGAGTCTGAGGTCACGAATCGCCTTGGCGACCTCGACCTCATAAGGTCTCACAGTTGCCACAATGCAACGGCCAACCGAGAGAGGATCCACCCCGGAGTGTTGAAGCATCTGCGCGAACGCCGCTGGTGGCGCGCTCGTCAGAAGCTTTTCCTCTCCGGTGGATGGGTAATAAAGCAAGGCCCCATTCTCCGCCACGATCAGGTCGAACCGATCCAGTTCCGGGAACACGGTTCGGAGGCTATCGAGTTCGCGGCCTGTGATCAGAACAACTTTGCGGCCGGACGCCTGAACGCGGGCTAAGGTCGCTAAAGTATTTTCGTCGACCTGTCCGTCTCGGGCCAGAGTTCCATCGTAATCCGTCGCAATCACTCGAAATCGCATGCTGATCCTCACCAAGTCTGACATAGGATGCGCTGGAGAGTCCAAAAGGAGCTAATGTCGCGGGGTTTTGAGCAACGCAGCCAGGAAATGGGCGACGGACACGATTGCGGCGTTGCGGTCCGATACAATTCTAAAGAGGGACATTTTTGTCCGTGTACAGTGCGGAACGCTCCAGATCGCCGCAGGGACGTGAGGGGACCAACTTCGATTGTCATTTCTAACCAGACGAAGATTTCTTCAAGTTGCCGCCGGCGTCGCGGCGACAGGCGCGCTGGCTCTTGGCGAAGGCAGCATAATTCTTGAACCGAACCATCCCATTCTGACCGCCGTGGAAGTCGTGTTGCCCAGGTTGCCCGCTGCTTTCGACGGCTTTACGATCGCACAACTGAGCGATTTTCATTACGACGAACGCTCGGTCGTGCCAATCCGGGCTGCAATAGAAATCGTAAAGAACCTGCATCCCGACGTTATTGTCTTGACTGGTGACTTTGCTACGGTTCCACCTTTTCATCGCGAGTTCCACACCGCAAAAGGCGCCGCTAAAGCTGTCGAACCCTGTGCCAGCCTTCTATCACAGTTGCGCCCGCGTCCCGCGATTGTGTCTGTTCTCGGGAATCATGATGTAGCTTCGGACGTCCGCAGGATTATCGAGACGCTCGATTCGCATGGCCTTCCCGTTCTCCGCAATCGTTCGATCCCCATTGAGCATGGAGGATCGCGGATTTGGTTATCCGGTTTGGATGACGTATGGGAAGGCGATCCCGACCTGAATCTGGCTTTGCATGGAGTTCCCAGCGACGAACTAGTCGTGCTGCTGGTGCACGAACCGGATTTTGCCGACGAAGCCGTTCACTACCCCGTCGATCTTCAGCTATCGGGACATTCGCATGGAGGGCAGATCTGGCTTCCCGGAATCGGTGCTCCCTGGCTTCCGATGCTTGCGCGAAAATATCCTCGTGGGATGTATCGAGTGGGCCCTTTAACCCTCTACACCAACATGGGACTGGGCACAATTCGCTTACCCATTCGTTTGAACTGTCGCCCAGAAGTCACGCTCTTTACCCTGCGCTCGCGGGATGGCGCTGTCAAAGAAACGAACGATACATAAGGTCGGGGGCAAGGCAGAAACAGTTTCTTCTCGGTGGCTCGTGGTGAAAAGGGACTTATCGCGTAGCCTGCGCCGGAACGGTCTTCAACCCCGGACGCAGCCACCAGATCAGCCCGCCGAGCAGGACCAATCCGATCGAGATCAACTGCGTCCCTGTCATGATTCCGCCAAACACCGACCCACGTCCGGGATCGTCGCGCAAGAACTCAAGAAAATAACGCGCCACACCGTACAGGATGAAATAAGCCGCGACGACTTGCCCGTCGAACTTTTTCCGCTTCAGCAGCCACATCAGGATGAAGAAATTCGCCAGCTCGACCGCCGATTCAAAAAGCTGCGTCGGCTCCAGCGGAACTCCCAGCGGCGTGCCCACCCAAGCCTGCGCAACCGGACTGGTAAAGGTCACGCCCCAGAAATGCGTCGTCGGTTTGCCATAGCAGCAGCCCGCCGCAAAACAACCCACGCGTCCAAGTGCGTGTCCAAATGCCAACCCGGGTGCGAACGCATCACAAGTAGCAAGCGCGGGCATGCGCCGCTTGTGGACATACCACGCCGCCGCAGAAAATCCGCCAATGAGCCCGCCCGAAAAAACCCCGCCCGCCTGTAAAGTGGCGAAACTGAAAATCTCTCCCGGATGAGCGCTGTAGTAAGTCCAGTCGTTGACGATGTAAAGAATTTTGGCGCCCAGAATCCCGCACAACACCACCAGAATGCCCAGGTTCCACGCATCGTCCCCGTTGATGCCTTGCTTCTCCGAGTTGCGCACACTGATCCACAATCCGATCAGCACGCCTAACGAGACCAGAAGTCCGTAGGTGGGCAAACTGAAGTTGCCAATATGGAAGAGTCGAGGAAACACTGTTAATTAGATGCAGACCACTCAGGATTAGTAACCGCCAGTGTAGCAGGGAAAGGCGCAGCCGTAGCGGAAGAAGCAAGCCGACCCACCGAGCCGTGTGGTAGGCCGAGAATGAACCCGTCGGTAGACGTTGGGAACCCGCCGCGACCCTTTAGGCATCTCCGCATGGCGGAGCATCGCACACCGGATCTATTTGTACGAGTCAGGCCCCCGTTCATTCGGTGTTGGTTCAAAAATCGGTTACCACCATCACCAACTTCGCAGGTCGGCTTTCATTTCGCATCCTAGGCAAATCCCGCCCAATGCGCAAGGGGGACTGCACAAATAGTTGGCACTCGGTTTGCCAGCAACTTTCGTAAGGGGAATAAAGCGGGGAAGACCACCTCGGAACAGCTCTCCGAGGCTGCCCAGGACAAAGACGAAAGGACCGTCCAGTCGAGCGAAGATCGAGCAGTCAAAGCACTACCCCGCGCGCCGCTTCTCTTCCAGCACTTCATCCAACGCGTCGGCCAAATGATGTGCCCGCTTCAGATAATCCACCGCTCCTACATCCTGATTCCGCTTCAACAAATGGTATTCATCCGCGATATTGAGCGCAGCCAACACCGCCAGCCGCGCCGTGTCCACTGTATGCGTCTGCTCCGCCACCGCGCGCATCTTCGCATCCACGTACTCGGCCAGCTTGATGATGTACTGCGCGTCCGACCCGCGAAGATTGTAGGCCTGATCGAAGATCTCCACTCGCACGCTGCCTTCATCCGCGTTCTTCGCCGGCGGCTTGGTGGCGCTCGCCATCAGTTATTCTGCTCCTTATTGTTTGTCGGGACGAGCCTTGCAGCTCAGCTCGCGGCCTGTTCTTCCGCCAGCGTGTCGATCTGCTGCAGCATTTTCTCCACGCGTCCGCGAATTTCCTCACGCTCGCGGCGCAGTTGCACCATCTCGCGGCGGAGACCTTCTACCTCTTCCTCGCGTTCTTCCAGTTGCTCACGCAACCGCTGCGCATCGCGTTCGGATGCCGCTCGCGCTTCCCGCGCTGCCTTGTACATCTCAATTGTGCGATAAACTTTTTGTTCGAGCGCCTGAAAATCGTCAGAAGGAACCTGCGCCGATACTTCTTCAGCCATTCTCACCGCCATGATTGCACTTCTTCCCCGAAAGATTTTTTATCTTCAGCGCAGTATACCGCACAACCCTGTGGATGAATCAGAAGAGATGAAGCCAGCATTTGCTCATGTAGGGACGGATGTGTGGGGACGGGTCTCTGACCCGTCATGCCGAGCGAAGCTCGGCCAGCGGTCGGAACACTATCGTTCACGCAACTTCCTCAACCGACTCCCCGCCTCATCCAAGGTCGTATCCTTTTTGCAAAACGCAAATCGCACCTGCTTCGCCCCATCCCTCGGATTGTTGTAGAAGCTCGATCCCGGAACCGCAGCAACTCCAATCTCTTTCACCAGATATTTCGTGAACGCGACGTCGTCGGCGAACCCGAACGCGCTGATGTCCGTCATTACGTAGTATGCCCCACGCGGGCGAAAGCACCGGAATCCCGCTTCCGTCAACGCCGGCATCAGCCGGTCGCGCCGCGCCATGTATCCATTGGCGAGGTTTTCATAGTAAGCGCGAGGTAACTCCAGGGCCGCCGCACCAGCTTCCTGCAAAGGAGCCGGAGCGCCCACGGTGAGGAAATCATGAACTTTACGAATCGCATTCGTGATCGTCGGCGGTCCGACTGCCCACCCCACCCGCCATCCCGTCACGCTGTAGCTCTTGGACAAACCATTGATTGTGACCGTCCGATCACTCATACCATCCAGGCTCGCCATCGAAATGTGTTGCGTACCGTCGTAAAGAATGTGTTCGTAAATCTCATCCGTGATCGCGAGAACATTGAACTCAACGCACAGATCGCGAATCAATTCCAGCTCACCACGGGTAAAAACTTTGCCGGTAGGGTTATTGGGCGTATTGAGAATGATTGCCTTGGTTTGACCGTGAAACGCCGCGCGCAACTCCCGCTCATCGAACGTCCACTCGCCCTCCGCCGTCGTGGGCGGACGCAGTTTCACGAACACGGGTTTCGCCCCGGACAACACCGAGTCCGGCCCATAATTCTCGTAAAACGGCTCGAACACGATCACCTCATCGCCCGGATTGATCACCGCCATCATCGCGCTCATCATCGCTTCCGTAGCGCCGCAGCAAACGGTAATCTCCCGC